>Ga0187893_10000276_pt1 | contig 132139 bp, 144 predicted proteins | sample MA1701074metaG_FD_139574 | JGI IMG/M metagenome (GOLD analysis project Ga0187893, IMG submission 139574) | White microbial mat communities from a basaltic lava cave in the Kipuka Kanohina Cave System on the Island of Hawaii, USA - MA170107-4 metaG ...
GATCGAGGCCGATGGGGAACGTGAGGTCGAGCGCCTTGACGAAGGCCGCCACTTTGCCGGGATCCCCGGCGTCGATGGAGATCGCGAGGATCGTGAAGCCACGACCCTTGAAGCGCCGGTAGAGGCGCTCCATGGAGGGCATCTCCTCCTTGCAGGGCGGGCACCACGTCGCCCAGAAGTTGAGGAAGACGACCGTGCCGCGATGCTCCTGCAGCGCCATCGTGCCTCCGGCGAGGGTCGGCACCGCGAAATCCGGCGCACGCGTCGGCTTGGGGGGCCGGATGAGGCTCAGCTCCTGGAAGGGATCGGCGGCAGCGTCCCCAAGCGAGATCACGAGCACGGCGGCGACGACGAGCACCGTGAGCGTCACCGGCCCTCTCCCACCTTGAGCAGGGAGATCATTCCACCTTCCATGTGCATTGGCTTGTGGCAGTGACTCGGGCAGCGAGTTCTTGAGCACGATGCGCAGGCGCTCGCCCTCGCGCGCGCGGATCTCCGGCCCCGGGACCTGGCCGTTGTAGGCCATGGCCTTGACGGTCTTGCCCGGCGCCAGCTCCCAGGTGGTTTCGCGCGCTTCGAGGTGGATCGTGCGGACTCCCGCGTCACCGGCCGATGCGACAGCACCACGCGGAGTGAGCCTGACCGCGATGCCGGCGGCGCCAGCACCCGCTCCGAGCTTGCCGAGCGCGAGGAGGAAGTCGCGACGCGAGCGCTTGCTCATGGGCTCACCTGATTCATGTCACCGCCGCGGCGTCACCCTTTGGGATAGGGTGTCGGGGTCGGCGTGCCCCGGTACTTGCCGTCGATGATCCGGCGCACTTCCACCAGCGACTTTCCCTCTCCGCGCATCGCCATCACGTCACGCGTGACGTTGAGGCACACCGTTCAGGTCGCGCCGTGGCTGGTGAACGTCACCGTGCCGTCCCGATTGAATGACTTGATGTAACAATCCTGGTTGTTCTTGTGGCCGAAGCGGCCGCAGCCGCAGAAGCAGGGGATGTATTGCAGCTCATCCCCGTGCTCGAGCGCATGGCGGTACAGGCCCTGAATCTTGCCCGTGCCCGCGAACTCGGGCCACTGGCCCCGAGGCAGTGTCTGCACCTGGTCGCCGATGGCGTCGGTCGTCACCGGCCCGGCCCCCCCGCTGCTCGGCCACAGTTGCCAGACGGCGATGCCAGCGGCAGTGGCGCCCCCTGCGGCGTACAGGAACGTGCGTCGGTTCATGAGCCCTCCCTGGTCATCGCTCGCACGGCGTCCCACGACGGCGCTCACCAGTCGGACGATCTTCAGCATCGGCAGTTCTCCTCACGCGGCCGACGCGGCAGACTGCCGCACGGCCTTGATGATGTCCTCGGCGTGTTCCCCATCTCGCGGTCGATCCTCCGCGCCCGGATCCGGCCCGGCCGCGCCGATGACGACATATCCCATCTCCGCCATGGCCATGTGGTCGGGTCGCATGCGCGCCTCACTTTCCCGGGTCGGGCATGGCCTTCCGGCCTGCCTCGCTGTCGCTAAGTACTCCATTTCGGAATTGCGGTGGCGTATTCTCAGGCGGCGGCCTCAGAAGCTGGAAGCAATCGCCAATCGGCGGCGGGCCAGGGCTGCGTCACGGTACTTATGAAACGGGGTAGTAGCCCCGGAGGTCCACGCAATCCCAGGCCGCAAGATCGACGACTGGGTGCGGGTGTTCTGCGGGATCCCGCGGGGGGGGTGGACCGACCGACGGTACGATGCCCCGGACATGCCCGACGTCGACCCCGAGAACGACGATCGGCAGCGTATTCAGGCCACAGAGTGAGAGCTCTGCGGGCGCCGCGACTCTCGCTACCTCCCGGGAGATTCCGCTCTACGGACCAATCGTACGCTCGCCTCCGAGGACGTCAGCTTCGCAGGGGCTGGCCGGCTGTAGTGAGCTCGCCGAGGGCTCAAGCTGGAGCAAGCTCTCCGCCCGTGTCGGCTAAACGAGGGGAGCACCCAGCCTGTAGCATCGCTTCCGTGTGCGCGTCGATGGCCGCGTCAAGCTCAGGAGTCTCGAAGCCCCGAGCCCGCAGCTTTCTCCGTGACTCCAACAAAAGCCCCAGCAACGCCCGGAGGAGAGCACACAACCGGGGATTAAAGGCGATGTCAAAGCTAGGCGGGCCCGGTTGTTGTTTGGCGGTAGCAAAGGACACCCTCACCCCCCGCACCATCGTGGAAGCGGGAACGTAGACCTCAGTTCGGCCATCCTGACTTTCTTCCGCATGCTTGACAGCCTCCTTCGGCACCTCCACATAGCTGGTCATGCCGAAACTCGAGTAGAGCCGGACAACATCTGTCCCCGAAGGCCCGATGAAGCCTCGCAGGGCAACGATTTCATGCTTGTTGGCTTCCTCGACCAGCCTGGCGATCGTGGGGTTGACTTTGAGTTCTAGCTTTGCTTCATACCTCGCGGTGTTTTGCTTCGCCATCTCCTCTCCCCCTCCCTTTAGGCGCCCCTTATCCGACAGAGTCTGCACGCGGCTGCCATCCTGGCCCTCCCGGCGTCTCAGGAGCATGGCTGATGCTACAGTCACCGTGCCGCACCCTCCGGCTGCCGGCGCCGCGGCTGCACGCGGTCGCGGAACCCTGCCATGAACGTGCGGAAGTCGTCACGAGATCGACCTGCGCGCGGGGGCGCGCGCCGCGCGAGGACTGGCTGCACCCGTGGGGCGATCCTGCCCACCCGCGGAACCGACAGCGACAGCAGGGGTCCCAGGTCGTTGGCCGCGGCCACGCGCGGACCCATGCGGGGCGGCCGCTCGGCAAGAAACCGGGCAAGGATCGTCTTGAGAATGCTTGTGTGGTCGAACACCGCGTGGGACACAGTTCGAGGCGGAATCCACGGAGAGATCACGAACGTTGGCACGCGCATGCCGTAATAGTCCACGGGACGACCGTGCGGCAACTCCGCCGTCTTGTCGTCCGGATCCAGGAAGAGGGGCGCTGCCTGACCTCGCTGAGGGTGAACGTGATCGAAGAAGCCGCCGTGCTCGTCGTACGTAATGATGAGAAGGATCTTGCCCCAGAGCGGGCTTCGCACGAGGGCCTCGTAGAGGTTCTGCACAAGGAGCTGACCGGCCGCGATATCGGAGGGCGGATGATCGTCATTGCCGGAGGGGACATCCGTGAGGTTGGGTTCGATGAAGGTGACCGCCGGAAGAGCACCCTGGGCCGCTGCCGCGTAAAAGCCCCGACGCGGGTCGTCGACGCGCAGAATACGCTCGGTGTCGAGCGTATACCGAGAGAAAGTGCGCAGCATGGCGAAGTCGTGCTCGTAATAAACCCAACTGACCTGCGCGTCATTCAGGTGATCGAAGATTGTCGCGGCTTCGAGGGGATCGAATCGATCGAGCTCGGGGTTGTCAAGCTGCGCCCGGCCATCGGGGCCCGGGGCGAGGCCGCCGGTGAGCGTGATGAACCGGTTGGGCCAGGTGGAGCCCGGGTGTGCCGCGAACCAGCGGTCGCAGATGGCGTACTCTTCCGTAAGGAGGTCATACATGTAGACATGCTGGGGCGGGTGGTAACCCATGATGTCGACGCCGCGCGCGCCTTCGCCGGTCCTGCGCTCCGTCCCGTGCTCCGACCCCAGCTTTCGGACGTAGTCGATCACGAACCCCTGGTTCGCCCCGACCTCGAAACCCTCGGGCTCGATGTCCCCGTCCACGAGGCGCCCGGGCCGCCTGACGGGGGGGTAATGCGTGTACCCTCCACGTTGACGCTTGACGGCCGTGAAGCTGTGCGCGGGATCGTAGTGGAAGCGCGTGTCGGTCAGAGCGAAAACCGGCGCCTGCTCACCAAACGGCGTGGGGTTCCACTCGTCCCCACGCAGCCCGTCGACGTCGGCGCGGCCCCGACCGCCGCGGGCGACCGGGAGGCTCAGGTAGCCGAGCATGTGATCGAACGAGCGATTCTCCATCATCAGCACGACGATGTGGTCGATCTTCGACAGGTTCCCGGGTGACAGGGGCTCCGGCGGTGGCTCGACGGGCGCAACGCGCGGCTCCCTCGGCGCATCGCCCGCGTAGAGCAGCGTCAAATGCTCGCGTGAGCCGACGACGTCCCGTCCCCGGTCGCCCAAGACCCAGCCGAGCACCGTCAGCGCCGCCTCGTGGAGCCGCTGCTGGATGGCGAAATCTTTCAGGAGCTCCTGCTCGAGCAGCCACTGGAACACTCCGGTCGCGGCGACCTCCGGCACTGGATCCAACGGGCCGTCCAGTTCGATGCGCGTCTTGGCCACGACTTCGAACGTCGGAAGGGTCGCCAAGGGTGGAAGCCATGGATAGCGTTCTGTCGTGAGCACGAGGAAGGACTGCAGGTCGAGATCGCGAACGAAGATGTCGACGTCGGGCGCCCAGGGCAGCCTAAACGCGATCCGGCCCCTAGCGAACACGACGCGAAGCTTCAGCGCCAGCCGACCGTCGAGGCTCGTGACGGTGATTTCGGCGCGTGAGGATTCGAATTCTTCGAATTCGATGAACTCCTTCCCCAAGTCTTTCTCGATTGGGCCGTAGAGCCGGTTCCACTCCGGGTTCATCTCCAACACGAAGAACGGATGGGCCTCGTCGCCGACCCGCCGGTTCTCGAAGACGACGCGAATCGGCTGCGGATCGTTGAACAGGGCGTCGAGCTTGCGCTGGATGAACTCGAGAGGGAGGTCCTTGGACAGGATGGGCCGGAACCCAATGTATTCGACGTTGGCGTGAACGTCGACTTCGACGAGACTCCTGTTGGTGATCTGTACCGACCACGGACGGGCTGGCCCGAGGACAGCGAAGCGGCCGCTCGACGGCGTCACGGTGTGGCCCAGGGGAGCTGGCCCACTCGCGACGACGTTGCCGGCGGCGTCGAAGATCTCGACCTGCATCTCCGATGGATGCACGCCACCGCGGCGACCGCTGGCCACGCCGACGCCGGATGCGCCAACAAGCGGCGGGGCCGTCACCACGAGCCGCGAGGCGATCGAAGAGCCGCCGGCACCCCCGGTGCTGCGGCGGCGAGGGATCGAAGGTGGGGGAATCTCCTCCGCCCTCTTGGGATCCACCGAGCCGCGCATGGGCCCAGCGTTAGGGGGCCCGAAGGTGAAGGTCGTCTTCTGGTCCGGCTTGAGGCGCGCGTCGTGAAGTGCCAGTTCGCGGGCGTACTCGGTCGTCGGCGGTGTATACGCGGTGTAGGCTGGAGCGGTACCCTCGCCAGTGCTCGCCGCGGCATCAGGCAGACCCGCGCCGCGAGCCGGCATCTGTGTGACGCCGGGGGGGGCCGCGCCCGCGCGCGCCACGGCTGTATCCAACGCCGTTCGCGTGGCCTCGTCTACCGCGCCCGTGACGGCCAGACCGTGTTCCTTTTGGCAGGCCCGCACCGCTTCGCGGGTCGACGGGCCAAAGAACTGCCGCTCGACCTCAGCAGGAGCGGGTGCCAAGCCATGCTGACGGAGCTTGTCGTGCAGGCCGCCAACTTTGCGGCCATACATGCCGACGCACAAGGCTGTTTGTACCATCGTCACCTCCGAGGCGCGCCCGTTTCCACCCTACCGGAACTCGAAGCGGACAAACGCACTGCCATCGAGAGCCGTGAACTGGAAGCGCTCGAAGACACGGAAGTGCAGCAGGCCTGTGGGGTCCGATTGCGTGAATGCCGTGGTCGCATCGACGCCGACATAGATGAGCGTTGGGTCGCCGCCGAGCGAGACGAGTAAACCAGTCCGGACCGGGCCATCCTGAGCGTAGGCGACCCCTCGTTTACTGAGCAGGGTCCCGGTCGGGTAGAAGCCTCCCGGAACCAGCGCTGTGACCCGGTCTGCGATCGTGATCAACGCGCCCGAGCGGGTGACCTGCTGCACTCGATGCAGATCGGCAAAGACGCTCGATTCCATGATCAACGCGTAGGGACCCGGATGGGCAGCGTCGACGAGTTTCGCAATGCCTTCGGCCACGGCCTCAAAGACGTTTTCTGGATACTGCGGCGCGCTGGTGCCGACTGCGATGACGTGGCGCGCCAGGCCCTGGAGCCCGGTCTCGGCTGACCCGAGGTTGCTGACGTTCACGCCGTCGGGAATCGGCGCGTCCTTGCCTTGGAAGATGAGCGCGTCCTCGGCGAGGGCAACGGCTCTAGCCCAAAAACGCGCCAGCTTGAGGCCGGAGAGCTCGGTGGCCTCGTTCTGGGCCTGGCTTTCGGTTAGGGGGAAGCTGAGCGAGAGCTCGATGAAGGGTTTCGTGCTCCCCTCGATGAGGCCGCGGGTCTCCGGATCCAGCTGATCCGCCGGGACCGCGAGTGCCGACGGCATCGAGGCGGTCGGGAAGACCTTCTGCGCAACGCGGACCCGCCCGACGGCTGACTTCACAGCCTCGTCGATTGCAGTCCAGATCTCGGGCGTCCAGATCCGGTCACGTCCTAGATTCATGGCTGCCCGCCCCATAGAACGGTTGACTGATTCCTTCGCGGCGTGACCGGTCCTGTTGGGGCGGCTCGCCGAACAGGGACTCCATCATTCGAACCTAGCGCCGTCCGTAGAGTCGTCAGGCGCACGAACGGGAGAGGCAAAGGCGAGCGACAGACGATCATCGCGGGCACTCACAGGTCGCCGCGCGATCGGCGACAGCTGGGTTAGACGTCCTTCTGGATCTGCTCCATCCTGAGGGGGAGCTCGCGCGCCTTTTGTCGGGAGGCTGTCCGGGGACCCGAGCCAGGAGCATGGCCTGCCTCCTCTTAGGGCCGGACGATTCTGTAGAAGCCAAGGCAGTCTAGGCGTGGTAAAGGTGGCCGTCAAGCGAGAATACTTAGTACCCCGTTTCATAAGCATCGTGACGCAGCCCTGGCTCGCCGGAGATTACGACACCGTAATTGCGAAATGGAGTACTTAGGCTCCCACAAGACGTCGCAGATGGCCGCGCCAGCTCCGCGAACCTGGCTTCGACAGTTAGCGAAAGCAGTCGTCCACACCCTATGGTCTACCGACGACCCCGGCAGCATCACCCTTCGACCGCTCTCGCGCCTGGCCACGACCGAAAGCAACGCCGACGGTTGGTTCGTGGACATCGGCCGAATCCGCGAAGTGCGCTCGGGCATGTTACAGATCTGGTTTGATCGCTGGGCCGGAACGCGACGACGCGTGCTCTCATTCTGCTACCGAGGACCTCACGCCGAAGCTGTCCGCCGGATCGCGACCGCGGGCAGCTCGACCTTTGGCCGGATGCCAAGGATACTCAAACGCCACGAGTTCAGCCGACCCGTGTTTGAGGCGTATTCGAACCACGACTGCTACTACGGGGTTTATCTTCCTCGAGCACCGCGTCTGACCAAACGTCAAAAGAGCGCCGTAGCGCGCCGAATCGCGGACTTCATGCGTGACCTCGCCTCAAGCGTAACGTATCGCCTCGCCGTAGCCCGTCTGGTTTCGTAGGGGCCTGATCGCGGAAGCTTGGCGCTGAGGAGGACAGCGCCATGCATTCACGACTCGCCAGGCTTCGCCAAGAGCTCCAGCAGTATCAACAGCCCGATCGACCCCGCTCGGCCCGCTATCCGGCGGCGCTACGCCAAGAGATCGGGCGCCTCGCGCAGGACGCCCACGCCTCGGGCACGAGCTTCGCCGCGTTCGCCCGCAGCCTTGGGGTCACACCGACCTTGGTCCTGCGCGCCCGGCTACCCCGCGATGAGCGGAGCTCCGTGCTGCGGTGCCCGCGTTGCGGGGGCGGCCGACGGATCGCGGGGGTCTACTCCGGTGGGCCCCGGCTGCGGGACGTGCTGGCGCGCCTGGGGCTTGGCGATCACTCCTCCCGGCCGCCCCCGGAGCCCGGCGAGTGGCCCATCCCTCGTCGGCCTCCCTCGCCCGACCCCGGGCCTCGCCCCTCGTCGGCCCACCCTGGTGCTCGCGGCCTGGACGGGCCCGGCTGATCCGTGCCCGCGGGCCAGGTTCTCCGCCGCGGCCCCCCATTCCGAGCCCCGCTGACGGTCACGACCCCACCCCGCCCTTGCCGGTGGCCGCCGGGCAGCCCCCTCCGGCCCCACCGCCGGGGTGAAGGAGGCAAAGGTAGGCCGGCTCCCGCCGTCGCGAGAGGGCTTTTGGACCACCTATCCCCCGCCTGCGATGATCCGCCAGGTCGAGGAGCCTTCGGACCTCGTCGATCGAGAACCCAAGGGCGCGGGCCCGACGGACGAACATGAGCCGCTTGAGATGCTCGGTCCCGTAGAGACGGTAGCCGCCGGCGCTGCGGGCGGGCGGGGGCAGGAGCCCGACGCGCTCGTAGTACCGGATGGTCTCGACCTTGGACCCGGTACGCTTCGACAGGGCCCCGATGGCGAGGCGAGCTGACGCGGTATCCATACCGTCCTCCCCGGCGCCGAGATTTCCCTTGAGTCTGTAGTTACTACAGGCTTTAGCGTCGTGCCACAGGACGTCATGGCGAACCGTGGGGGTGAGGCGCGTGGAACTTGAGATCAAGACCGCTGACCAGCTGGTCGACCCCAGCCTGGAGGCCCGGGGGGCCGCTCGTCGAGAGGCCCGTCTGACGGACGTCCTCCAGGCGGTCCTCCGAGCGTTCCGCAATTGGGCCGGTCCGGTTCCCTTAGAAGAGATCACTGCCACCCTCCCCGGTTGCACCCCTGCGGTCGTCCAGGACACGCTTGTCGCGCTGGACAAGGAAGACCTGATCCAGCTCCGCGAGGGTCGCGTGGCGATCGCGTATCCGTTCTCCGCGATCCCGACGGCGTTCACCGTCGGGTTCGCCGACGGGGCGGAGCGGTACGCCTGCTGCGCGGTCGACGCGCTCGGCATGGCCCCCATGCTCGGCGAGCCGGTCCACATTCGCTCGCAGTGCCACGACTGCCAGGCGCGCCTGGCGCTGGAGGTGGGACCTGACGGAGTAGATCCAGGGTCGGAGGAGGTCATGGTGTGGGTGGGGAACCGCTCCGACGAGCCGTCCCGGATCACGACATCGCTCTGAACGACGCTGAACTTCTTCCGGTCGGAAGAGCATTTACGAGCGTGGCGAGCGGCGAACCCGGAGGTGCCGGGGGCAGGCGCCACGGTGGCCGAGGGGTTCAAGCTGGGGCGGCGGATCTTCGGAGGTCTTCTCCAGGGAGGGCGTTCATGACGGACCGACAGGTGACGGTGTACTGGTCCACGACCTGACAGTCGTGTCACGCGGCGAAAGAGTTCCTTTCGTCTCACGGAGTGGAGTTCACCGCGAGGAACGTGGCCGAGGATGCCGCGGCGCGCGAGGAGTTGATCGCGAGGACGGGGCGGATGGCCGTCCCCGTCATCGCCATGGGCGACCAGGTCATCGTGGGGTTCGACCGCGGCCGCTTGCAGCGGCTCCTCGGGATCTGACCATGACGAAGGTCCGCTGTCCGGACTGTGGCGAGATGGTCGAGCTTCCCCACGCGGCCCAAGCGGGCGATCTCGTAGATTGCCCGAACTGCGCCGGCCATGTCCTTCGCGTCAGGCAAGAGGGGGGCGAGTGGGTCGCGACGCTGGCCCATCGAGTGAGCTGCCCGGACTGCGAGGGACTGCTGACACTGCCGGACGATGCCAAGGCGGGAGACCTGATCGAGTGCTGCGGCCGGCACTACCGGCTCACCTTCGAGTACGGGGCATTTGCCGCGGAGCCATTGTAGGAGGTATGCCATGTGGCGTGATCGCTGGTTCGCTCTCGGTGCGGGCGCCGCCGCATGGGCGGGGGCCCTGCTCTCATCGCTCTGCTGCCTGTTGCCTCTGGCCGTCATCGTCCTCGGACTCGGCAGCGGCGCCTTCATGGCCGTCACCATGCAGTACCGGTGGATCCTGATTCCGGCCGGCGTGCTGGGTGTCGGCGCCGGCTTCTGGCTCTACGCGCGGGAGCGCCGGCGATGCGACCGGCTCGGATGCCGGATGGCCGGAAGCCGGCTCACACTCGCGCTCCTCGTCCTGGCCAGCCTCGTGGTGGCGACGTCGATCATCCTCGATCGCTTCCCCGAGATGACGTCCGATCTCGTGAGCCGCCTCATGGACACCGCGGCGCCTTCTGGGCACGAGATGCATCGCCCACCGAAGGGTTCGCTATGAAGCGCGCCGCTCTCTGGCTCGCAGTTCTCCTCCTGCTGCTGCTCGTGGCCTACGCGGCGGCAGCAGCCCCGACGACGGTGGTCCTTGCGGTGGAAGGCATGACCTGAGGCACCTGACCGGTGGCGGTCAAGCGAGCCCTGGAAGGGCTCAAAGGCGTGAGCGGGGCAGCGGTGAGCCTCCGGAAGAAGGAAGCGCGTGTTGTATTCGATCCACTGGAGGTCAGCGTCGAGGAGCTGATCGCCGCCGTCAACGGTCTCGGGTTCCGCGCCACCCTCAAGCGCGCGGGGCCGCACTGAGGGCCAGACGGCTGTCTCGTGCGCGACCCGGAACGCCAGTCCATCAGCCGTTGGGCCGGGGCGCCTCGGCCACCTCCCATCGACGACGCCCTCGCTGTTCACGACGACGACGCGCAGCGCCGCCGCCGCCGTCACCTTGACAGGAGAGCTGATGTTGGGCTCGCGCTGAGCGCGGCGGCCCCGACGGGACGTCGCCAACCTTGGCTTGCTTGGCAGCCACGTAGTCGTCGATGACCTGTGCGTCGGACGACTGGATGGTCATTCCACTCGGGCCGTCATCCTTCACCTCGGCGTAGAGGCCGGGCTTGCGGCCAGGCGAGCCACCAAATAAAAGGCGCTTGACCTTACCCTAAGGGGAAAGGTTTAGGCTGCCCCTGACATGGATGATGGCCTCAAGATCGGAGAGATCGCCCGACGGGCCGGGGTGACGGCCAAGGCGATCCGCTTCTATGAGCGCAAGCGGGTTCTGCCGCCGACGAAACGGGCGCCGAACGGCTACCGCCTCTACGATGACGATGCGGTCGGGATGCTGCGCTTCGTCAGGCAGGCGACCGGCCTCGGTCTGACCCTGGCGGAGATCAAAGAGATCATCGCCATCCGCCGAGGCGGTCGCCCACCGTGCGCCCACGTGCGTCGCCTCTTGCGCGACAAGGCCGGTGAGCTCGATCGCAAGCTGAAGGACCTCCTCGAACTGCGGCGCCGCATCCGGCAAAGCCTGACTGCGTGGAAGAAGCGCCCGGTCGCAGCCGCCGCAGTGTGTTCCCACATCGAGACGCCCGCGGGTCGCGGGCCTCGGAAAGCCCGGGAGGGATAGCCATGGTTGTGGCGCAGGTTACATCTCGCGTGCGTGGCGCGATGCCGGGCGGCCGAGCAGCGAATCGAAACGGCGACGATGTGAACGGCGGGTTGAAGATCGGCCAACTGGCGCGGCAGGTCGGCGTGACCACCAAGGCGATCCGGTTCTACGAAGCCAAACGCGTCCTGCCGCGTCCGAGGAGGGCCGCCAACGGCTACCGCGTCTATGGTCACGACGCCGTGGAGACCTTGACCTTCGTCAAGCAGGCGGCTGGGCTTGGGGTCACGCTGGCGGAGATCCGGGAGATCATCGCCATCCGCCAGGGTGGGGGGCCGCCGTGCGTGCACGTCCGTCGCTTGTTCCTGGACAAGACACGCGAACTGGACCGCAAGCTCCGGGAGTTGATCGACATGCGACGGCAGATCCGGCGGAGCTTGGCGGCCTGGAGCCGCTCCAAGTCTGGTCGCGCGGCGGTATGCCCGCACATCGAGGGGCATCGCGCGGTAGGCGCGGCGCATGGCGGTTGAGCGACTGGAAGACCTGATCGCGGAGGGTTTGGTGGTCATGGAACAGTTGGAGCTTCGCGTGAATGGGATGACGTGCACGGGGTGCGAGCAGCGGATCCAGCGGGCGCTCTTGCAGATCGACGGCGTCGTCCGGAGCGCAGCGGATCATCGTGCTGCGAGGGTCACGATCGTCTTCGACCCGGCGCGCACGTCGGCACCGGTGGTGGGAGCCCGCATCACGCAGGCTGGATACGAGGTGGTGGCATGAGCAGCGTTGTGACGATTGAACCAACGGCATCGAAACCGTACTGGGTTGACGAGGGCCGCGCTCCCGGCGGGCGCGGGCGGTTCCTGGCCAAGATCAGCGGGCTGCACTGCTCGCTCTGCACCGGGACGATCGAGAAGGCGCTGGGCCAACTGCCCGGTGTCCACAAGGTCGCGGTCAGCCTCACCCACGAGCAGGCACTGGTGGAATTCGACCCGGTGGCGGTCACGCCCCAAGATCTCCTGCGCACGCTGAAGGACATCGGCTATTCGATCTACGACCCGCGCAAGATCCGTCCCTACGAGGAGGAAGAGGCCGAGCTGGCCCGCGAGGGCAAGCGGCTGCTCGCCGCCATCGGGTTGAGCCTGATCACGATCGCGATGATCCTGCAGGCGCGCGGCATGTGGTTGCTGCTGCTCGACGGGGTCGTAGGACTCACGCTGGGGACGCTGGCGTTCCTGATCCTCCGCAGCCAGGGGCTGGCTCGCGCGGTGCTCGGCACGGCGGGGTTCGCGACCGTAGCGGCGCTTGTCCTCGGGGCGAAAGCATCGGGCGTTGTCGAGCCGGCAGTCCCGTGGATCGTCGGCGGCTTCGCCGTGTTCGTCGTGGTCGGGCTGGCCGGGCACTTCCTCCGGATGGCGTTTCAGTCGATCCGCCGCGGCATCCTTAACCAGCACGTGCTGCTCGAGTTCGGCGCCTTCGCCGGCCTCGTCGGCGGCGTCCTGGGGCTCGTCCTGCGCCGGGCGGACTACCCGACCGCGCCGTTCTTTGCCGTCGCCGTCCTCATCGTGAACTACCACCTATTCTCCGAATGGCTGTCGCTCCTGGTCAAGACACGCAGCTCCCAGGCGGTCAAGCGACTGCTCGACCTGCAACCCGCCACGGCACGGGTGGTTCACGGCGACCGCGAGGTCGAGGTTGGAATCGACGAGGTCACCGTGGGCGAGCTCGTTCGGGTCCGGCCAGGCGAACGGGTCCCCGTCGACGGTCGTGTGACGGCGGGGCGCTCGGCGGCCGACGAGTCGCTCGTGACGGGGGAGCCGATCCCCGTCGAGAAGACGGAGGGGGCCGCCGTCATCGGCGGGTCCATCAACGGTCTCGGCACCCTCCTGGTCCGTGTGACGGCGGTCGGACCGGAGACCTTTCTCCAGAAGGTCGTCCGACACGTCGAGGACGCGCGCGCGCTCAAGCCGGGCATCCTGCACCTGGTGGACCGCATCCTCCGCGTCTACGCCCCAGCCGTGCTGATCCTCTCGGCGCTGTCGTTCATCTGGTGGACGGTGGGGGCGTGGTGGCTGACCGGGCAACCGGACCTTGAACGCGCCGTGTTCGCCGCCCTGAGCGTGCTGGTGATGGGCTACCCGTGCGCGGTCGGAATCGCGGCGCCACTTTCCATCGTGCGCGGCGCGGGAGAGGCGGCGGATCGCGGGATCCTCATGCGGACGGGCGAGGCCTTCCAGGCCTTTCGGCTGGTCCGGCACATCGTCCTCGACAAGACGGGCACCGTGACGGTGGGACGCCCCGTCCTCAAGGAGGTGGTGGCCCTCCGGGACGCCGGCGAGCTCCTTGCTCTCGCCGCCGCTGCCGAGGCCTCGTCCGAGCACCCTCTCGGGCGCGCGACGCTCGACGCGGCGCTGGACCGCTTGCTCCAGATCCCGGCGGTCCAGGAGTTCGAGGCGGTCGCCGGGCGGGGGGTTTCGGCCCGCGTCGACGGCCGGCGGGTGCTCGTGGGCCGTGCCGTCTACCTCGAGGACAACGGCGTGGACGTGTCGCCGCTCCGCGGCCGCATCGCAGAGCTGGAGGCCGCAGGACAGACGGTTGTCGTGGTCGGTCGCGAGCGGGAACTCCTCGGCGCCATTTCCTTCGGCGACGAGTTGCGCGAGGACGCCGTCGCGGCGGTGGCCGCGATGAAGGATGCGGGTGTGGTGCCCGTGCTCGTGACGGGGGACAACGAGGGCGCGGCTCGGCGCGTGGCCGCAGCGCTCGGGATCGAGGAGGTCCATGCCGGCGTCCTCCCCGGCGAGAAGGCCGAGATCGTGCGGCGACTGCAGCAGCACGGCCGCGTCGCCATGGTGGGCGACGGCATCAACGACGCGCCGGCGCTCATGCAGGCGGACGTGGGGATCGCGATGGGGGCCGGTACCGACATCGCGATCGAATCGGCCGACATCGTGATCGTGGGCAATCAGCTACAGGCCGTCGTCGCCGCTCGCGCGATCAGCCGCTGGAGCTACCGCAAGACCAAGCAGAATGTGGTCCTGGCGTTTCTCTTCAACGGCCTCGGGCTCCCGGCTGCCGCCACGGGGCTCGTGTACCCGGTGTGGGCAATGGTGGCCATGGCCGCCAGCGTCACCAGTATCTTCATCAACGCGCTCTGGGGGCGCCCGTCCCTGTTCTTCGACGCGGTGCTCAGCGTCGGGCGCGGTTCCAGGGCGCCTGCCGCAGCCGGGGGCCCGCGCTCGTGACGGGTGCTGCCGTTCGAGGGTTGCGCAATCCTTTCCGCAGCCGCGTGCGCGCCGGCGTGATCGTGGTGCTGCTGGCACTGGTCACCGGCTTCCTCGCACTGATGGTCCAGGCTGCGCTGGCGAGCCGCGACCAGATCGCTCGGCTCGACGCGCGAGTCCGGACACTGGTGGAGCTGCGGGAGGCAGGGGCCTTCGGTACCGGAGGGTTCGGTGGCGACAAGCCCGTGGGCGAGCACGACTTCTCCGTCGACACGCTCGAGCGTCTCCGCCGCATCCCGAACGCGCGACACCTCGCGAGGGTCGAGGAGTACGTCTATGCACCGCAGGTCGATCCCACGCGGCCCAACGCGTACGCCATGGTGATCGGCACGCCGCCGGGTGCGGTCATGCGCGCCATCGGCGAAGTCGACTACGAGAACGCGCGGATCATCGGGGGCCGCGCCTTGGGGCCCGAGGATGCGAGGGCGCGCGTCGCGGTAGTCGGCCGCCTCTACGCTCGGCAGCGGCTCGGCATCGCGGAGCCTGGGGCCGCGTCGCTTGCGGGCCAGCAGGTCATGCTCGGCGGCCAGGCCTTCGAGGTCGTCGGCGTGTACACCACGGCGAACGACTTCGGCGACAACCACGTGTTCGTCCCGATCGAGGCGTTCCGCGCCACCTTCAGGCCGGGCAAGAAGCTGACGAAGATCTTCGTGACCGTGGACTCCGTCGGCAACGTCGAGCGCGTCGTGCAGGATCTCAAAGACCGGACGACCTTCGCCGAAGTCGACGTTGTGACGACGCCCGAAGCCGTGTCGACGGCGCGCACGACGCTCGGGAGCCTGGCGCTGGCGAGCGCGTACGGGTCGATCCTGCTCTTCGCGATCGGCGCGGTCCTCGTCGTCTTCGTCATGGTTCTGTCGACGCGCGAGCGCGTCCGCGAGATCGGCACGCTCAAGGCGATCGGCGCCTCGAACCGCGAGGTGGTCATCCAGTTCCTCGCCGAAGCGGTGACGCTGAGCGGCCTCGGCGGCCTCGGCGGTGTGGTGGTGGCGGCGCTCTTTGCGCAGGTGCTGCACCGCGCGCTCGGGCTGCCCGTGGCGTTCGACGGACACGTCCTCGGGGTCATCGGCGTCGGGTCGATCGCCTTCGCGGCGCTCGGCAGCCTCTATCCCGTCATCCGCGGGGTCCGGCTGAGCCCCGTCGAGGCGATGAGGAGCGCGTGATGGGCATGGCGAGGTTCGGACTGAGGAACCTCGTCCGGAGCCCCCTGCGGCTCGCCATCGTGGCACTCCTTATCGGCTTTCCCTTCTTCCTGTTGCTGGTGATGCAGGCGATCGGGGACGCCGTGCAGCGGCAGACGGAGCTGCTCAAGCGGACCGTCGATAACACATTGCAGCTCCGCGCGCGCGGGTCGATGGGCCACGTCAACATGGTCGGGAGCTCGGAGGTCCTGCCGGCCGACGTCCTGGGCAAGGTGAAATCGGTCGAGCACGTCCGCCGGGTCGAGCCCTATCTGCTCGCGATGATGCCGACGGAGGGGCACAACTTCGCGCTGATCGTGGGGTTCAACCCGGGCGACACCAAGCGGCTCGAGTCGCACGGCGAGGCGGGCAACCCCCGGATCGTCGCCGGCCGCGACCTGACGCCGGAAGACCGCGGCAAGGACGTCGGTGTGATCGGCCAGGGCTTGGCACGCTGGGCGGGCATCACGCCCGAGAGCCTGGACCGCGCGACGCTCACACTGGATCTGCGCCGCACACACCCCGCGATCTTCGCCCTGGACCGCCCCGCGCGCACGATCCGCGTCGTCGGCATCTACGCGAGCGGATACGTCTTCGGCGACATGCAGCTCTTCATCCCGCTGGAGACGTTCCGCGCGATCTACGGCGTGCCCGACCGCATCTCCTGGCTGTTCGTGACGGCGGACTCTTCGGAGCATCTGCCGGCCGTCGAGCCCAAGCTCCGCGTGCTCGTCGGCGACGTCGCCGATGTCATCGCGCCGACCGCGGCGGCGGACTTCGAACGGTTCACGACGCGCGCGGTGGTGCGGCTGACGACGAGCGCGACGTTCCTGGCCGCGGCGCTGATGGTGATCGTGGTCTTCTTCGTCATGCTCCTCGTCGTCCGCGAGCGGTCCTGGGAGATCGGGACGCTCAAGGCCATCGGCGCGCCCACCGCGGGCATCGTGCTGGGCTTCCTGACGGAAGCGATCGCTCTCTGCGCGGTCGGCGCGCTGCTGGGAACCGCCCTCTTCGGCGTCGTCGGCGGCCCGATCACGCGCCGCGCGTTCAACTTGGGAATCGCGCCATTCCTTCCGCCGCATTACAAGGATACGCTGCTCGAAAGTCTCAACCTGTCCGCGGGCCTCGGCCCCGCCACCGTGGGCGTACTCCTTGGGGTCTGCGTCGCCGTCGCCATCGCTGGCAGCTTGTGGAGCGTGCGGCAGATCGTCCGCCTCTCACCGCTGGAGGCCATCCGCAATGAATGAGCAGCGCCCGCTCATTGTCCTTCGTGACGTCACCAAGCTCCACCGCAAGGGCCAGGAGACGATCCGCGCCCTCGACGGGATCGACCTCGACGTGGCCGAGCAAGGGATGGTGGCGATCGTCGGGCCGAGCGGGAGCGGCAAATCGTCGCTGCTGCACGTCATCGGTGCGATGGACCGTCCAAGCTCCGGTCAGCTCCGCATCGCCGGGCACGACCTGACCACCCTCCCGGAAGCGGCGCTCACGCGGTTCCGGCGGCAGACGGTGGGGTTCGTCTTCCAGGCATTCAACCTGATCCCGAACCTCACCGCGCTCGAGAACGTGATGCTGCCGATGGAGTTCAACGGCATGCCCCCTGCCGAGCGCGGCGAGCGCGCAAACCGCCTGCTCGAGCGCGTCGGCCTCGAGAAGCGAGTTGCCCACAAGCCGCGCGAGCTCTCCGGCGGCGAACAGCAGCGGGTCGCGATCGCCCGCGCGCTGGCCAACGATGCCCCCCTGGTCCTCGCCGACGAGCCTACTGGGAACCTCGATTCCAAGACGGGCCAGATGATCTACGAGCTGCTCAAGGAAATCGCGTGCGAGCGCACCGTGGTGGTCGTGACGCACGCCGAGGTGTTGGCGCAGATGGCCGACAGGATCGTCCACATCACGGACGGGCGGCTTGTCCCCGGTGCCTAGCGCGAAGCCTCGCTCGATCGAAACGACGCGGTTACCTATGCAGAGGGAGGACACATCACATGCGCCGTCCACTGAGCGCCGTCGTTTCTACCGTCCTCGCACTCTTCACCGCCGTCTCGGTCGTCCTCGCGCAGCAGCAGATCGAGGGCACCGTGGTGAGTACGACGATGACCGCCTGCGACATGAAGCCTGGGTCGTGCGAGGGGACTATGGTCCTGGACACGAAAGGCGCGACGCCGGGTGAGATCACGATCAAGGTCCTGAAGGGTACCGTAATCAAGCACGGGGACGGTCACCTCTTCCTACCGGGCACCAAGGGACGCGTCGTCGCGATCACGTACGTCGAAAGCAAAGGGGAGAAGGTCGCGAAGTCCATCGAGGTGAGGGCGGCCAAGCCGTGAAGGCTGCAGCTCTTGTAGCGTTCCTCGGCGCGCTCTGGGGGTCGCTGGCCACCGGTGCGATGGCGGCCAGCCTGACGACGGACGCCGAGGGTGTGCGGGTCGAGCTGAGCAGTGCGCCGGAAACACCTGTGAAGAACCGGAAGACGGCCTATACCGTCCGGCTGGTCGATACGACCGGCAAGCCGATCACCGACGCTCGCGTCACCCTCACAGCGCGCATGGCAGACGGGATGAGCGCCGCCGCGCCACTTCGCCCGGCCGGCGAGCCGGGCTTCTACCGCGGCGAGGTACTGTTCACGATGGAGGGCCGGTGGGACCTGACCGTGCGGGTGGTGCGGCAGGCCGGCCGCCTCGAGATTCCGGTCCGGGAGGAGGTTGCGAGATGAGAAGACAACCGCCGATGCCGGTTTCCTGGTCAGTTGACGCCTATTCCGCATGATCACGGTGGACATCCTGACGGCACCGGGGTGAGGCAAGTGCGAGGAGGCCAGGAGGCTGGTCTCGGGCGTGGTTGGCAAGGCAAAGGCGCGCTTCCCCGACCTCGAGGTCCGGGAATGGGACCTCGCGGAGCACCCCGAGCTCGGACCTCGCTACGGCGTGATGGCGACGCCCGCGATCGCCATCAATGGACGCCTCGAGTTCCGGGGTGTTCCCAAGGAGCAGGCGTTTCTTGAGCGACTGGCGGCGGCCGCGAGGCTTGATGCCGACTGACACCCCGGGCGGGCGCAGCCCGGCGTGACGGCGGCTACTTCGATTGCCGGCCTGTTGCTGGTCACCGTCGTCGGCTGGGTCGCGTGGAACCAGGGCGCCCTGGTTGGTCTCCGGTGGGTGGAGTTCGACTCGCCGCTGACACTCGCGGCGTTCGGCTTCGTGGCCGGGGCCGGAGCCTTCTTCGCGCCGTGCGCTTTCGCGCTCTTCCCGGCCTACATCTCGTACTACCTCACCACAGTCGGCCCCGGTCGGCAAAGTATCGGTCGCTCGCTGGCCTTGGGCCTCACATGTGCTGCGGGGAGCGTGGTCTTTTTTGCGCTGGCCGGGGGGGCGATCATCCTCGTAGGCGGCGTGATATCCCGCTATCTGATCGCGATGAAGCCGGCGATCGCGCTTGCCGTCGCCTTGCTGGGCGTCGTTATGGTCGCTGACATTCGCCTGCCTGGGGTCGTCCTCCCGCGCGCGCGCACGGGTGGGCAGTTGCCAGCAGCCTCTGGATTGTTCCTCTACGGGTTCGGCTACGCGCTGGCGTCTACGGGCTGCACGCTGCCGATCTACGTCTCGATCATCGTGCTGCCGCTCACGAGCGGGTTCGCGGGGGCGGCGCTGGTCACGTTCGCGAGCTTCGCCGCAGCCAAGGCATTCATGATGCTCCTCACGAGCCTCCTCGTGGGTCTGGCCAAGGCGAGCCTGCTCCGTCGGCTACAAGCTTCTACCGTGTGGATCAAGCGTACGAGCGGCGTCGTCTTGATCCTGGCCGGGATCTATCTCGGCTACTACTACATCGCCGCCGGCATGTAGCCGGCGGGTGGAGGGCGCATGCGACGCTCAGTGCCTCTCGCCATCCAGATGTTCATTCTGCTCGCGCTCCTGGCGACCACGCTGCCCACCGAGGCGGCACCGAAGATCGCGATGATTGACGTGAAAGGGATGGTCTGTAGCGGCTGACCTGTCTCGGTGAGCACAGCCTTGGAAAGGCTGCCGGGAGTGAAGAAGGCCGAGGTGAGCCTCGAGAAGGCACACGCGCGCGTCGAGTTCGACGACGCGAAGATCACGGCCGAGCAGCTGGTCGCCGCGATCGATCGACTCGGTTTCAGGGCCAAGCTGGTGGAGGTGGCACCTTCGAACTGATGAGTCGCTCTGCCGGCAACCGGAGCCGCTCCTCTGTCAATCCGCACCCGAGCCGCATCGCTCCGGCGGACGTCATCTGGCGTCTCCTTGCCCTCGCCCTGCCGCTCTACTTCGTCTGGGAGATGCTGCAGATGCCCTTCTTCACCGGGATGCCTCCGGACTGGGTCGTCTCCACCCTCCTCTGTGCCATCGCCACGCTGGTCGACGGGGTGATCATCGTCGGACTCTATGCGTTGGGGGGTGGTTGCATCGCAGCTGGGAGTGGTTCTCGCCGCCGACATGGCGGAGGTACGCCACGATCGTCCTGGCCGCGATTGTGGTGAACGCCGCCGTCGAATGGTTGAGCGTCGGCTGGCTGGGACTCTGGGGGTATAGTTCGCGGCACCCCGTTGTGGCCGGTGTCGGCTTGGTGGCCGTCCTGCAGGCGCTCGTGATGCCGCCGCTGACTTTCGCTTTGCTGGCCCGCTGGGGATCCCCCCGAGACGGCGAGAGCGAGCGTGATGCCGAAGGAAGCTGTGAAGGTTGACAGGACAGCCGATCTTCTCGCGTGCGACGTGCCGCCGCCGGATCGCGTTCACGGTGAGAGCCGGCGCGTCACAGCCGGATCGGCTGCGAAGCTTCCCAGCGCTGTCCCTCGTTGTTGATGAACACGACGCGGAGCGTGCCGGCGCGGGCGACCCTGAGCGAAAAGCGGATCAGCGGGTTGGCACCCACGGCCGCCGTCATCTGGAAGTCGCTGACCTTCTGGTCATCGAGGAAGACCAGCATCTGCCTCACGAAAAACTCGGGCGCCTCGCGGACATACTTGCCGTTTTTCAGGACAAGCCCCGTGTACGAGTTGTGGTCGATCTTGGCGCGGACCTGCACGACCTCACCCGGCCTGATCGATTCCGGAAGGCGGATCCGCGGGCTGCCGAGACGGTCGCGGCTCATGTCTGGAGGGCCAGCGCACCCGCCTTCCGTCACTCGGACCTCCTTGGTCGCGACGAAACGCCCATGTCTCGAGCATTCGGCGGTGACCTTGAGGACGCCGCCAATCCCAGAGCGCATGTGAAATCCGACCGCGGCCTGCCCGTTGGCTGGCGTGAAGAGATACGTGCCCTTGGACGGGACCGGGTCGTTGTCTAGCTTGATCTCGATCGACCGAATGAAGTGATCGGGCTCCATCGGGTGGTTCACCGAGACGTGGAGGGGCACCGCGCCGGGATCTTCTGCCAGGGTCGGCGCGTCGATCCGGGGACGGTGGTCGCCCTCCAGAGCCGGCTCGGCGTGCAGGCGGTGCGGTGCCAGGAGCGCGAGGGCTCCACCCAGGAGGAACGCGCGGCGGGAACAATCCATCACAACACCCTTCTCGCAGATGCTGACAACGCGAAGCATACCATCCACGTCCCAAGGAAACTGCCCGGCAGAGGCGCTCACGCCGCGTTCACTTGAGGAGGGCTTCCACGACGGCATGGGCGGGGCGGCTGTCCCAATCGCGCGGCCCGATGGCGATGGCGGCGATCTCACCGGACCGGTCGATCAGGAAGCTTCCCGGCAGACCGCGGATCCCATAGCGGTTCGCCACCTCCGTCCTCGGATCGAGGCCGATGGGGAACGTGAGGTCGAGCGCCTTGACGAAGGCCGCCACTTTGCCCGGATCCCCGGCGTCGATGGAGATCGCGAGGATCGTGAAGCCGCGGTCCTTGAAGCGCCGATAGAGCCGCTCCATCGAGGGCATCTCCTCCTTGCAGGGCGGGCACCACGTCGCCCAGAAGTTGAGGAAGACGACTGTGCCGCGATGCTCTTGCAGCGCCATCGTGCCTCCGGCGAGGGTCCGTACCGCGAAGTCCGGCGCACGCGTCGGCTTGGGGGGCCGGATGAGGCTCAGCTCCTGGAAGGGATCGGCGGCAGCGTCCCCAAGCGAGATCACGAGCACGGCAGCGACGACGAGCGCCGTGAGCGTCACCGGCCCTCTCCCACCTTGACAAGGGAGATCATTCCACCTTCCATGTGCATTGGCTTGTGGCAGTGCAGGAACCAGTCGCCTGGGTTGTGTGCGGTGAACTCGATGACGGCCGAGCCCATGTGGGCCTCGACGTCGACGACGTCCTTGACGATCGGCTCCGTGTACCGGGTGCCGTTGAAGGCGACCACGCGAAAGGACTGCCCGTGCAAGTGCATCGGATGCGCCTCCGGGCTCATGTTGCGGAAGAGGATCCGCGCGAGCTCTCCCTTGACGAGGCGGAGCGGTTCGGTCTGCGGATAGATCTTGCCGTTGATCGTCCACGCGTCGCTGTCCATCATGCCGCCGCTGAGGGTGAGCGTGAAGGTTCGGGTCGATCCGGACGGCGCGCGGAGGATGTTGCGCCCCCGACCGAGCCCGTACTCCCAGAGCCGGAGCCCGGCCAGGTCCGTGGCAGGGAGCACGGGTTCGGCCCGCTCGTGTCCTTCGTAGAGCACGGCCATGCGTTCGCCGGCCGCGGCGTGACCGGGCTGCAGGCACGAGAGAGACGAGGCGCCCGGGCGGTCGGCGGTGACGATCACGTCGTAGCGCTCGCTCGGCGCAATGGGCAGCGCGTCGACTTCCACCGGCACTGCCAGCGGGTTGCCGTCGGTGTGTGTCACCGCGAGCCGGTGGCCTGCCAGGCGAACCACGTGCGTGTGCTCCGCGCTCGCGTTGATGATGCGCAGCCGGAGCCGCTCCGCGCGCCGCACGCGGAGCGGCTCGGTGGCGGGGTAGGCCTTCCCGTTGATGGTCATCGTGTCGTACGCGGGCTCGTGGGCTCCCCGTCCCATGCCGCGCATCATCCCGCCCGTGCCGCGCCCGCCCATCATGTCCCCCATGCCGCGTCCGCTCATCATGCCGCCGGCACTGCCACGCCCACCGGCCGTGCCCGCCGCCGTCGATGGAAGTGCCGGGCCGGCCCCTGTAGCCCAGTCGTCGAGGACGAGCGTGGCTTCGCGGTCGTAGGCCAAGGGCTCCGGCGTGGCCGGCTCAATGATCAGCGGCGCCACGAGACCCATGTCCATCTGACGGTGCTCTTGAAAATGGGTGTGGCACCAGCGGGTGCCCGCGGGGCGGGCCTCGAACTCGTACACGAAGGTCTCGCCCGGCTGGACGGGCTTCTGCGTCACGCCAGGGACGCCGTCCATCGCGTTCGAGACGTCGACGCCGTGCCAGTGGATCGTGGTGGGCTCCTGCAGCGAGTTCTTGAGCACGATGCGCAGGCGCTCGCCCTCGCGCGCACGGATCTCCGGCCCCGGAACCTGGCCGTTGTAGGCCATGGCCTTGACGGTCTTGCCTGGCGCCAGCTCCCAGGTGGTTTCGCGCGCTTCGAGAGAGATCGTGCGGATCCGCCCGCCGTTCGGTGACGCGACGGCACGGGGGACGACGAGCTTGGCGGCGACACTCGCGGCCGCAGCCCCTGCTCCGAGGCCGGCGAGCGTCGAGAGGAAATCCCGGCGTGAGCGCTTCATCGATTTCATCGGGCGGGCGCCGTCGGGGGCCGCTCCGCGAGGAGCGTGCGGAGGTTCGCGCGCAGGCGACTCATGGACTCGGTGTCGGTTGCCAGGTGATACGCGCGGATGCTGGCCGTGCGGTCGACGAGAACGACCCGCGCGCTATGCATGATCAGTCCCTTCGAGCCGTGACTCGCCCACGCCGGTGTCGAGCTGAGGTGAAGCGCCTGGCCGCAGGCAGGAAGCTCGGGCGCCGCGGGGTCGCTGACCCCCAGGCGGAAGCCTTCCCGAGCGAGGCAGTAGATCGCGCGCGTGTCGCCCGTGAGGAACCACCAGCGTGGGCCGGCGGCATAGCGCTCGGCATAGCGCCGGAGGACGTCGGGGGTGTCGTGGGTCGGGTCCACCGTGAATGACACGAGGCGGAAGTTGGCCGTTGCCTCGAACTCGCCCTGGAGTTGAGCGAGCTGGAGACTCTGGGTGGGGCAGCTCTCTGTGCACTCGGTGTAGATGAAGTCGGCGGCCCAAACGAGGCCGCGCAGGTCATCGAGGCCGACCTGGCGTCCGGATCGCTCTGTGAGCACGAACGCCGGAACGCGGCCGTAGTCTCCGAGCTGTTCCAGCGAAGTCCCCGGCGACTGGGACCCGCGGCGGCCAAATCCTCGGCCCACCGCGATCGCGCCGACGGCCACGATCGTCAGGCTGGCCGCCAGCACCCAAAGGACGATCGTGTGCCGCTTAGCCATCGCGTCAGTCGCCGCCGCGGCGTCAGCCTTTGGGATAGGGCGTCGGGGTCGGCGTGCCCTGGTACTTGCCGTCGATGACCCGGCGTGCCTCCACCAGCGATTTTCCCTGTCCGCGCATTGCCATCACGTCACGCGTGACGTTGAGGCATACCGTTCAGGTCGCGCCGTGGCTGGTGAACGTCACGGTGCCGTCCCGATTGAATGACTTGATGTAACAATCCTGGTTGTTCTTATGGCCAAAGCGGCCGCAGCCGCAGAAGCAGGGGATGTATTGCAGCTCGTCCCCGTGCTCGAGCGCGTAGCGGTATAGGCCCTGGATCTCGCCCGTGCCGGCGAACTCGGGCCACTGGCCCCGAGGCAGTGTCTGCACCTGGTCGCCGATGGCGTCGGTCGTCACCGGCCCGGCGCCCCCGCTGCTTGGGCGGAGCTGCCAGATGGCGATGCCAGCGGCAGTGGCGCCCGCGGCGGCATACAGGAACGTACGTCGGTTCATGAACCCTCCCTGGTCATCGTTTGCACGGCGTCCCGCGACGGCGCTCACCAGGCGGACGATCTTCAGCATCGGCGGTTCTCCTCACGCGGCCGGCGCGGCAGACTGCCGCACGGCCTTAATGATGTCCTGAGCGTGTTCCCCCATCTCGCGGTCGATCCTCCGCGCCCGGATCCGGCCGCCCGCGTCGATGACGACATATCCCATCTCCGCCATGGCCATGTTGTGGGCCTTCATCCCGTACAGCACGATGACGCGCATCGCGGGATCTGACAGCACAACCACGTGCGGACCGAGCTCGGCCGCCATGCGGGCCGCGTCGTCGCGAAGATCGCTGCTGATCGCGAGTACGCGAGCGCCCATATCGAGGATCTGCGGCAGTGTCTCGCGCAGCTTCACGAGCTGCGCGCGGCAGTTGCTTCACTGATAGCTCATGTAGAAGAGGAGGACCACCGGCCGACGGCCCAGGTAATTCCCGACGTCGACGTGACCTCCGCCGCCGGCCTGGAGGACGAACGCAGGGGCGAGGGCGCCCTCCTGGACACGGCTCGTCCGCAGCTCGAGGTACCCAAGGCCGGCGACCAGGAGGGCGGCCGCGACTAGCCCCAGCCAGCCCCACGTCGCGCGGGAGCGGCGCCTTCGTGGTCGTCGCGCCGTCTTATTCACGGCGGCGCCTGACTACCACCGCCGAAGCCTCGTCGTCGTAGGCTCTGTGACGTGTCTGGCCCATCGCCCGCATCATGAAATACATCGCGAGCGGGCAGGCCAGGAGGGCGAGCACGCTCAGGAGGGAGCCACCGGTGGCGCCCCACGCGCTGCCGGTCCAGAACAGCGGGATCGCGAGGAGCAACAGAAGCGGCGCGCCCCAGCACGCGCCCTGCTTCAGATAGTCTTTCCACGTCTGCTGCCCGGCTGGTGCGGGCGCACACGCCGTCGCCCGCATCTCGTCCCGTGCGGCACTCTGGATTCGCGCGGCTCGCACTCCGGCCACGAACTCTTCCGCGTGCGACTCCGCGCAAAACCGCTTGCCAAAGCGCTCGATAGCGGGCGTTTCATCAGGCACGGCGTGGCCGCAGTAGCTGCAGTGCCGCCCCGCATGAGTCATGCTCTTGTTCTCGGTTGCCATCGCCTTAACTCCCAAGCTGTCGTTCTGCTGTCCTACTTCGGTCGATGAGTCTCGGGGCCGGTATGGCTGCCCATCCTGCCACCCTGACCGCCCATCATCTCCATCATCTTCGTCATGCCGAGCATCGGATCGCCGTTACCCATGCGCCGCGCCATCTCCATCATGTTGGTCATCGCCTGAGCACCCTTCGGCGACTGCATAAACTCCTGCATGGCCTTCTTACCCTCCTCCGGCATGCCCGAACCCTGCATCATGTCCATGCACGCTGTTTGCGCATCCTTCGTCGGCTCGCCGGTCCTTGGCGCGCCCGACGTGTTCGGCTCCGCCGCCATGACCGCTGGACCCAGGACCACAGTTGAGACGGCGAACGCGGACACGACTGACAGGATCATCGTCTTCATCGCGATCCTCCTATTGCGACCGTTTCTGCGAGTTGTGATGCAGAGGTCAGGTGTTCTCGGGGCTAGATTTCTGGGACGGCAACCGATCGCCATCATGTCGACCATGGCGTGGGACGCGTGGTTGCCCAAACGGCAAACCGCAGCCCCGAGCGCCACGACCGTGCCGAGTACGATCCCGCTCATACGCGACTGCCTCCTCTGTGCCAGCTTCATCAGTCCAGAGAGACACGTCCCCCCTGGACGCGAAGATCTGTAGGACTCGAGAAACCTACGCGGGGCTAGGAAGCAGCGGGCGGCGAGCGCGGAGCGGGCTGAAAGGCTGGGCGATCAACAGGTTTCTCAGGGGCTCCCGCCGCTACGCGGACGATCGCGGGGGCGGGGGGAACGATGACGTCCACCACGGCCTGCGTGACAATAGGCACCAGAGCCGGCGGAGAGGCGGGAGCACCGCACCCGGCCTCGCTGCACATCTGGCTGAAGCAGCCGGGGACCGCATCCGCCGGGAGGAACGCCTGCGCAACGTCACCCAGGCAGAGGAGCGCCAGGGCGGCCACGATGAGAACCGCAAGCGCTTTCATCGCGTGGGATCGCGGACCGGCACGCATCACCTAGCAGGCTACGCCCGATGGGATGGCGATGCAACGGCTCGCCGGTTTACTGGCACCGCGCGTAGGAGCGGCCTCGCACCTCCCGCCGAGTCTTCGGCATCACAATGCGTGTCGTATGAGCTATAATGAATGCGTGATGAGGCGCTGGAACGTGGTCGTGGCGGTGATCGCCGTGGTGGTGCTGGGTCTGGCCGCCCCGCTGGCGATGGCCTCGGACAACTGCATGGCCATGGGCGCGATGTGCGAGGGGCCGTGTGGCGCCTCGTCGTGCGCGATTGCCCAGTTCGGAAGCGAGATCGCCTTCGACCAGACCACCCTCCCGGCCACGCCGTGGGCCGAGCACGTTCCCAGCGCACCGCTGACGGTTCGCAAGCACCCGCCGAAGTCCTCTCCCTCCCTCGCCTAGCTCGCGCTGCACCGAAGCGAAGCGAACTGAATCACTGATCCGGCGGTAGCCCGTCTCGTCACGGGCCCCGAGCGCTGCCGCTCGCCGCCGGGGGAGGAGCACAACCATGAAACGGCATACTCTACTGCTCGCGGGAGCGGCGACCCTTCTCGGTGTCCTTTCGGTGGGAGTTGCTGAGGCCAGCACACCGGCGGACCTCCAAGATGAGCTCAAGCGGCTGTATAAGCCGTCCTCGATCCTCCTCGAGAACACCCGAGGGGACGGGGCCGTCTTGAGGCAGGGGACGGTCTTGACGGTCCAGGCTGACGGGCTCCCTGCGAATCTGTTCGGAACGGTCACGCCCCAGGTCAATTCACCCCAATCCCATATTCCGAATTTTCCTCGGCATCTGCGCAACTACGCGCGTGTCGATGTCAGCGCCGACGGGAAGATGACGGCCGAGCGAGGCGCCTTCACGCTCGCGAGAGGCACGCGTCTGGTCATCCTCGACCTCAAGGTGAAGAGCGACAGCGTGGCCCTGTTCACTCACACGGCACAGCCGGTGCGCCTGACTGACGGACGCGTTGTCTATGGCTGCACCGAGTTCGTCTTCCACCTCGACCCGACGACGATCCAGCGCTCGGACCTGGCGGCTGTCCGCGGCGTCATCGACCGCTGGCTGGCGCCGGCGGCCTGATGGTCCGGGGGCGTCACGAGGGGAACGCCCCTCGTGGCGCCCCTGTTCCAGACAGCGAACGGAGGGAAAGGGCATGCAAGGTGGAGCCGGGCGAGCGCCTTACCGTGACCGTGATGCGTGAGGGGCAGGTGCACGAGCTGACCATGGTTCCGAAGGGGTCGAGCGATGAAGACGCAGCGCCGAGGCGCGTCGTGTCGCTGGCTCAGGAGTAACGGTCATGAAGAGGCGGCTGTTCTGGCACTCCATGATAGGCGCGCTCGCCGTCGTCGCGACGGGCGCGTACGCGGAAGAGGTCAGCAAGGGCCTCCTGGACGCCCTCTTACGGAAGTTCGCTCCGTCGTGGATCGAAATCGCCCAGCCGGGCCGCCAGGGAGTGGTGACCCGTCGGGGAAGGCTGATAGTCCTGGCCATCGACGGTATTCCGGCCATGCCGTTCCGTGTGACGCGCGCCGGACCCGGTTCCCCGGCCGTCCATGTCATGGACTTTGCGGTTGTGGAAGTGACGGCCACGGGCAGGGTCGTGGCGAAGCCGGGTCCGCTGACGCTGGACACCGGCACCCACCTGGTGGTCTTGGACGTCCAGGTGAACGGAGACCGCGTGCACCTGCTGACGCACACGGCCGACCCGATCCAAGACGCCGCGGGCGCCGTCCCGGTCTACGGCTGCACGGAGTTCGTGTTCCGCATCGAGCCGCACGAGCTCAAAGCAGAGGCCTTCGACTACCTCGCCGAGCGCATCGATCGGGCATTCGCGTGGACCCCATTGGAGCGGGTGTGCGCGCCGGGCGTCGACCCGCTCTGCGTCGAGCCCTGACCGGGTCGGCTGTGACCCCAGCCACAGGACCCTGCGCGTGATCAACTGGCTCATCGATGTCTCGCTGCGCAACCGCTTCCTGGTCATCGCGTTCTTCCTGCTCGTGGCCGCGTGGGGGTACTGGGCGCTGCTGACGACCCCCATCGACGCCATCCCCGATCTCTCCGACAACCAGGTCATCGTCTTCACCGACTGGACGGGCCGCTCGCCGCAGGAGGTCGAGGACCAGATCACGTATCCGCTCACCGTGAGCTTGCAGGGGCTGCCCGGTGTGCGCGTGGTGCGATCCGCTTCGGCCTTCGGCTTCTCCATGATCAACGTGATCTTCGAGGATCACGTCGATCTCTACTTTGCCCGCACGCGCGTGCTCGAACGGCTCAATCTCCTGTCCAAGTCGCTCCCGGCGGGCGCGGTGCCGACCTTGGGACCGGACGCCACCGGCGTCGGCCACGTCTTCTGGTACACGGTCGAGGGCAAGGGCTACTCGCTCCGCGACCTGCGCTCGATCCAGGACTGGTACGTCCGCTACCAGCTCAACTCCGTGCCAGGCGTCGCCGAGGTGGCGAGTATCGGCGGGCTCGTGCGCCAGTACCAGGTGGATGTGGATCCCAACCGCCTGCGCGGCTGTCGAATCCCGCTCTCTGCCGTGGTGGACTCGGTGATGCGCAGCAACCGGAACGTCGGCGGCAACGTCGTGGAATCGAGCGGGACGTGGACCGTCGTCCGCGGGCTCGGGTTGGTCCAGGACGTGCGTGACATCGAGCAGATCGTGGTGGCGGCCGAGAACGGGATCCCCATCTTCGTGCGCCAGGTGGCGACGGTGAAGATCGGCGATGCCTTCCGGGCCGCGGCGCTCGTGAAGGGGGCTCACGAGGCGGTCGGCGGCGTGGTGGTCGCCCGCTACGGCGTCAGCACCGTCGACGTGATCGAGCGGGTGAAGGAGAAGATCAAGGCCCTCGAGCTGGGTCTCCCGCCGGGCGTGAAGATCGTCCCGTTCTACGACCGCTCGACCCTCATCGAGCGTGCGGTGGATACCCTCAAGCGCGCGCTGATCGAGGAGGCCCTGGTCGTGACGTTCGTGAACGTGATCTTCCTGCTTCACTTCCGCTCCGTCCTGATCGTGACGATCCCCCTGCCGCTGGCCGTCCTCACCGCGTTTCTCTTCATGCGCTACCTGGGAATCAGCTCGAACATCATGTCGCTGGCGGGGATCGCCATTGCCGTCGGCGTGCTGGTGGACGCGGGCATCGTCGTCACCGAGAACGCCTTCCGCTTCATCGAGAAGCGCGACGTCAATCCAAAGAACCGGCGGCGCGTGACGGAAACGGTGCTGGAGGCCACTCGCCTGGTAGGGCGGCCAATCTTCTTCTCGCTGGCCATCATCATCCTGGCCTTCCTGCCCGTGTTCGCGCTGACCGGCCAGGAGGGCAAACTGTTCCATCCGCTGGCCTTCACCAAGACCTTCGCCATGATCGGCGCGACCGTGCTCTCCGTGACCCTGGTCCCGGTACTCTGCAGCCTCTTGATCGGAGGGAAGATCCGCGGCGAGGAGTCCAACCCCGTCATGCGCCCGCTGGTGTGGCTCTACCGGCCGGTGCTCGACCTTGCGCTGCGGCACCGCGTAACGACGCTCGGGCTCGCCGTGCTGGTTGTCGCCGGGGCGGTGGTGCTGGTGCCGCGGATCGGCAAGGAGTTCATGCCGCCGCTGAACGAGGGCGACCTCATGTTCATGCCGGTCACCGATCCGTCGATCTCGCTGGCGCAGAGCGTCGAGATCGCGAAGAAGCAGAACGAGGCCATCCAGAAGGCGCCCGAGGTGGCGTCGGTCGTGGCCAAGATCGCGCGGGCCGACACCTCGACCGACCCGGCGCCGGTGAACATGACGGAGACGGTGGTGAACCTCAAGCCGGAGTCCCAGTGGCGTCCGGGCATGACGCGCGAAAAGCTCATCGGCGAGCTGGATCAGGCGACGGCCCTCCCCGGCGTGGCCAACATCTGGACGCAGCCCATCATCAATCGGATCAACATGCTGACGACGGGGATCCGCTCGGAGGTCGGCGTGAAGGTCTTCGGCAGCGACCTGAAGGTCCTTGAGGAGCGGGCGCGAGCCATCGCCGAGGTGCTGAAGACGATCCCGGGCGCGGCGGATGTCTATCCGGAGCAGGTTACAGGCGCCCCGTACCTCGACATCAGAGTCAAGCGTGAGGCAGCGGCGCGCTACGGCATCGGCGTCGGTGTAATCCAGGACGTGATCGAGACGGCGGTGGGCGAGACGAACCTGACGCTGACGATCGAGGGCCGGCAGCGGTTCCCGGTGCGCGTGCGCTACGCCCCCGAGTACCGCGGGAGCTCGCAGGCCCTGGGCGATCTCCCCGTGCCCGCGCCCAACGGTGCGCAGATTCCGCTCGCGCAGGTCGCCGAGATTCGGCAGGTGCCTGGCCCGGCCATGATCTCCAGCGAGAACGGGCTCTTGGTCGTGACCGTGCTCCTCAACGTGCGCGGGCGGGACGTGGGCAGCTTCGTTGAGGAGGCGCGCGAGGCCGTCGCGGCGAAGGTGCCGCTGCCGGCGGGCTCATACGTGGAGTGGAGCGGGCAGTACGAGAACGAGCGCCGGGCCCGCCAGCGCCTGCAAATCGTGATCCCCGTCGTCCTGGCCGTGATCTTCGTGCTGCTCTACCTCACCTACCGCTCGTTCCTCGATGCGCTGCAAGTGCTACTCGCGGTCCCCTTCGGCCTGGCCGGCGGGATCTATCTCTTGTACCTCGTCGGCTACAACTTCTCGGTCGCCGTCTGGGTCGGCTTCATCGCGCTCTTCGGCACGGCCGTCCAGACGGCGGTGGTCATGGTGATCTACCTGGAGGAGGCGGTGGTGCGCAAACGCGAGGAGCTGGGCGGCCGCCTGACGCGCGAGACGCTCCTCGACGCGGTCAAGGAGGGGGCTCTGCTCCGGCTCCGTCCCAAAGTCATGACGGTCTCGACGGTGGTGCTGAGCTTGCTCCCGATCATGTGGAGTACCTCCACGGGCGCCGAGGTGATGAAGCCGCTGGCCACGCCCGTGCTCGGCGGCATGGTCAGCTCGCTCGGTCTCGTGCTGATCGTGACGCCGGTGATCTTCTTCTGGCTGCGGGAGCGTGACCTGCGGCGCGCCGAGGCCGAGGCGCGGGCGGCCGAGCGGTCGCCGGCGGCGGCGCCGCCGCTCGCGGGCACGGCAGATTGACCGACAACCCGACACACCCAACACAGGAGGACTGGAATGGACCGGCGGACTGCGATGGTTGCACTGGGCGGGCTGTTGCTGTTGAACGCGCTGATCACGGCGGCGTGGGCCGCAGACCTGAAAGTGATCCAGACTCAGAAGACGAAGGATGTCGTGGTCGCGCTGCTGAGCGAATCGGGACAATGGACGCAGGGCAAGAACCGCTTCGTCCTCGAGTTCAAGTCGCCGGCCAGCAACCAGCCGCTCGACGCCGGCAAGGTCAGCCTGAGCACGAGCATGGCGATGCCCGGCATGGCGCCGATGATCGCCGGCGCCACGGTGTCGCCCGACAAGGCTCCGGGACGGTACCTGGGGGAGATCAGCTTCCCGGACAGCGGGGCGCGCCAGGTCACGGTGAGCTGGGACGGCCCGGCGGGCAAGGGTTCGACGAAGTTTTCCGTGTCCGTCCGCTGACCGCCATGCGCTGGCTCGGGCCTGTTCTCGGCGTCATCGCAGGCCTCGTCGTCGCCGCGCCACTGCAGATCTTCGCCCAGGGGACGGGCGCGGGCGTCATGACCGTCGATGAAGTCGTGGCGCGTGCGCTTGCCGATAACCCCGACCTCCGCGCGGTCCGCGCGGAGGTCGACGCCGCCGGCGGCCGACTGCGGCAGGCGGGGCTGCGCCCGAACCCTATGCTGGAGCTGGGCGGCCAGAAGGCGATCAGTCCCGACAGCAACCTCAGCATCGGAGTCACGCTGCCGCTGGATCTGAACGGCCGCGTGGACGGCAGGGTGGGCGTGGCGCAGCGCGAGCTGGAGATGAAGCGGGCGCAGGTCGCGGAGCGCGAGCGCCGGCTGGCCGCCGACACCCGGCTCAAGGCCGGTGAGCTGCTCGCCGCCCGGCGCAACGTGGAGGTGACCGACGAGCTGCTGCGGATCAATCGCGAGGGCCTGCGCCTGGTGGGCGACCGTGTGCGGGAGGGGGCGGCGCCACCGCTCGAGGAGAATCTTCTGCTCGTCGAGGTGAATCGCCTGGACGCGAGCCGCCAGATGCTGGAGAGCCGCGTGACGGTGATGACCCTCCAGCTCAAGGCGCTCGCGGGCATGGAGCCCGATGCGCCACTCACCCTGCGCGGCGAGCTGGCCGGGGCCTCTCCGGTGGCCACTCGTGCGGAAGCGGTGGCGCAGGCGCTGGCCGGGCGTCCCGATCTCGAGGTGGCCCGCGCCGACGCCGCCATGACGCGCGCGAAAATCCGCAAGGAGGAGGCGGAGGGACGCTGGGACGCCAGCGTGAGCGTCGGTTACCAGCGCCAGGACTTCGGGTTCAGCGGCCTGCGCGGCGTCGCGTCGAACGGGTCGCTGCAGCAGATCCAGGACGTCTTCCACTACTTCGGGGCGGGCGTGAGCATCACGCTCCCGGTGCGCAACCGGAATCAAGGTAACGTGGCGGCGGCCGTCGCGGAGACGCGGGCGGCCGACCGGAGGCAGGAGTTCATGGTGTTGGTGATCCGCCAGGAAGTCGAAGCTGCCTTCACGCAGCTCGAGGCGGCCAGGCGTGCGCTCGCCCTCTACGAGCGTGGCGTGCGCGACGTGGCCCAACGGAATCTCGAGGTCGTCCGGCGCACGTGGGAGCTGGGCCGCGGCACGCTGCTGGACGTGATCACCGAGCAGCGCCGCCTGATCGAGATTGAGAACGGGTTCACGGATGCCCTCAAGCAGGTCTTCGACGCCACGGTCGAGATCGACCGGGCAGTAGGCCTGACCACGACCGCGCCGCGGGGGTGATCATGGAGGAACCGGTGAACGACCTCGAACCTCGCTCACGGTGGCGGCGCCGACTCGGTCAGGTAGCGCTGGCGCTGGCGCTGCTGGCGGCCGGCGTGGCTGGCGGCGTGCTGTGGAGCGAGCGACGCGCCGCCGCGACCCGAACGGCGACTCCCGCCGGCGCGCCTTCTGGCGCCGCCACCGCTCCGGCACCGCCCGGCGCCGCGCCGGCGAACCTGGCTACCTCGGCGGGAACGAACACGGACCCCGTCGAGGTGTCACTCACGCCGGACGCGATCGCGCGCATCGGCCTCAAGACCGCGGTCGTGCGACATGCTCCGGGAGGGGAGAGCCTCGCCGTCCCGGCAACCATCATGCCCAACGCCTATCGCGACACCAAAGTCAACGCTCTCGTCGGAGGCATCGTCCGCGCGGTGTCCGCGGAATTGGGCTCGCTCGTGACGCCGGGGCAGACGGTCGCCGTGATCTCCAGCCAGGAGCTGGCCGAAGCCCAGATGAAGTACCTCTCCATGCAGGCCATGTTGGTGGCCGACCACCAGAAGCTCCGGCGCACGGAGAAGCTCGTCGACCTGGGCTCCGCCAGCCGGCAAGAGCTGGAAGAGACCACTGCGGTCCACGCCGCGCACGCCACGGAGGTCGCCGCCGCCCGTGAACGGCTCGTGATCCTCGGCCTCTCGCGGCAGCAGATCGAACGACTCACGGATGCCTCCCAGATCGTCTCGGACGTCGTGGTGGTCGCTCCTGCTGAAGGAGTCGTGACCACCCGCGCCGTCAACCCCGGCCAGGTGGTCACGGCAGGTCAGGAGCTGTTCGTGGTGGCCGACCTGAGCAAGGTGTGGGCCGTGGGTGAGGTCTACGAGCGGGACATGGCACACGTGCGAGAGGGAGCGGAAGCCGAGGTCGCGGCGTCGGCATTGCCCGGCGTCGTCCTGCGTGGCCGGATCTCCTACATCGATCCGCGGGTCGATCCGGTGGCGCGTACGGCGAAGGTGCGTGTGGAGATCGCCAATCCCCGCAGGGAGCTCCGCTTCGGGATGTACGTCACGATGCGCCTCTCCGTCGGAGGGGGAGGCCCAGTGACGCTCGTGCCACGCAGCGCCGTCCAGCCCCTGGGAGAGACGTCGGTGGTGTACCTGCCGCTCGCCGAAGGCGAGGGGCGGTTCGTGGAGCGCTCTATCACGCTCGGGAGCGTCGTGGGGGATGCCGTGCAGGTCGTGAAGGGTTTGAAGCCGGGAGATCGCGTCGTGACGGAGGGGAGCTTCTTCCTCCGAGCAGAGGCGGGCCGGCTGCGCTCCGGCGGCTAGACGGTGCAGTCGGGACGGCTCATCGGCCGCCTCCTGGCCATCAGCCTGCCGCTCTATTTCGCCTGGGAGATGCTGCCAATGCCGGCCTTCACGGGGATTCCGCCAGGATGGCTGGGCCGACGGCCTCGGAACGCAGAGCGCCGCACGACGCGACTCCTCACCGGGGAGGCCGTGGGACCACGGCGAGGACGCCTCCTGTCGCCACGAGGGCGAGAGGCCCGCCGACCAGGAACGGCGCGGGCGCACCGTACCAATCCCAGAGAAGCCCGGCCAGAACGCTGGCGGGGAGGGCCGCCACGCCGACGGCTCCGTTGAAGAGGCCGTACGCGGTCCCGCGCAGCGCAGGGGGCACGAGATCGACGACGAGGGCGCTCGCCGCTCCCTGGAAGGCTCCGTAGTACAGGCCGTAGCCGATGTAGAGGGCCCAAATGTGCCAGGCCGAGGAGGCGAAAGCGAAACCGACATAGATGACGGCGTAGATCGTCCAGCCGGCGACGATGAGGCCACGCCGACCGAGCCAGTCGGACAGCGCGCCCGCCCGCGTCGAGCTGAGCGAGACCACGAGGCTGAACGCGGCGAGGGCGAGGAAGAGCTGTACGGGGCCCAAGCCCAGGGTCTGTGCGCGCAGCATGAGGAACGCGTCGCTCGAGTTGCCGAGCGTGAAGACGACGAGGACGGCCAGGTACGCCTTGAATCGGCGGTCTAGACCACGCCAGGCTAACGGTCACCGAACTGGCCCAGACCGTCGACATGACGCCTCAGGCCGTGTCCAACCAGCTTCAGCGGCTGGGGGACCGAGGCATCCTCGCCGCGCGCCGGAACGGCAACAGCGTCTTCTACCGGATCGCCGACCCCTGAGCCTTCGCCGGCGTGTCACCTCGCACACGTTCATGACGGTGGGGGTGGTGGCCGCGCTGGCGCTCGGGGAGTGGGCCACGGCGGCGGTGGTGGTCGTCTTCATGCGCGTGAGCGACTTCGCAGAGCGGTTCACCACGGAGCGTGCCCGCCGCGCCGTCCGGAACCTCACCGCCCTGGCGCCTCAGCTGGCCCGGGTCGAGCGCGAGGGCCGTGAGCAGGATGTGCCGGTCGCCGAGGTGCGAATTGGCGACACCGTGATGGTGCGGCCCGGAGAGAAGGTCCCGGTCGACGGCGACGTGATCGCGGGCCAGGCCACCGTCGACCAGGCCACGATCACGGGCGAGTCGATGCCTGTCGAGGTGGGGCCGGGCGGCAGAGTCTTCGCGGCCACGCTCGCCCACCTCGGGAGCCTCCGCGTCCGGGCGACGCACATTGGCCCGAACACGACCTTTGGGCGTGTCATCACGATGGTCGAGGAGGCCGACGCGCATCGGGCCGAGGTGCAGCGCTGGGCCGACAAGTTCTCCGGCTACTACCTCCCGGTCGTGATGGCCGTCGCCGCCCTGACCCTCCTGCTTCGCCGCGACGTGCTCGCGAGCGCCGCCGTGCTGGTCGTGGCCTGCTCGTGCTCCTTTGCCCTGGCCACCCCCGTGGCGATGCTCGCCTCCATCGGTGCCAGCGCCAGGCGTGGCCTGCTCATCAAGGGGGGCAAGTACGTGGAGCTGCTCGCCCGGGCGGACGTGCTGCTGATCGACAAGACGGGCACCCTGACCCTCGGCCGCCCGCAGATCATGGAAGTCCGCTCACTCGATGGCCTGCCCGAGCGCGACGTCCTGGTTCTCGCCGCATCTGCGGAACGCTACCCGAGCATCCCCTGGCCGAGGCGGTGAGGGTGGCGGCGAGAGAGCGCGGGCTCTCGATCCAGGAACCGACGGAGTTCGAGGCCATCCCCGGCGTGGGCGTGCGCGCCCGCATCAACGGCACCACGGTGACCGTCGCGAAACCCACGGCGAGCCATTCGACCGCGTCCGTCACCGGAGCCGCCGCGGATCTCGAGGCTCGGGGCAAGACCCTGCTGGTAGTGTCGCGCGACGGCGTGCCGGTCGGACTCCTCGCCGCGGCGGATACGGTGAGGCCGGAGGTGCCGGCGGCCCTGGCTTCGGTGCGTGCGTTTGGCATCGACCATATCGAGGTCCTCACGGGCGACAATGAACGGGTGGCCGCGACCCTCGCCGCGGTCCTCGGCGTACGCTATCGCGCCAATCTCCTGCCCGAGGAGAAGATCGCGGTCGTCAAGCAGTATCAGGCGCAGGGCCACACGGGGCTCATGGTGGGCGATGGCGTCAACGACGCGCCCGCCCTCGCCCAGGCGGACATCGGGATCGCGATGGGGGCGACCGCCACCGACGTCGCCATTGAGGCAGCCCACATCGCGCTGATGCGTGATGACTGGCGGCTCGTGGCCGAGGCGCTGCGCATCGCCCGACGGACGATGCGCGTCGTGAAGCTGAACATCGGCTTCACCGCGGTCTACAACCTGGTCGGGCTCTCCCTGGCCGCCTCTGGCCTCCTCCCGATCGCCCTTGCCGCTGTCGCCCAGTCCCTGCCCGACCTCGGGATCCTCGCAAACTCGTCCCGCCTACTCCGGCAGCCACGCGGGACCTGACGGGAGGTACCCCTCCGGGATTAAACGGATCGCCGTGTGTGGGACTGCGCTCACTGCGGTCGCTGGTTCGGTTCCATCTCACGGCGATCGAGGTCCTGCGCGCTCCACCGCCGTGCCTGTGGGGCGATCGTCCTGTGTTCGATTTTTCGAAGTGATGCCGCGCATAGGTTTGACGGGCCCGAGTGGGGCCTCTACAGTAGGAGCGTCGTTGCCGGGTGTCCCCGCATCGGCAGCAGGAAAGGAGTCGGATGACTTCCGCTGCTCGGACCCTCTCCTCCGACTCGGCTGGCCGCCGACGGTGCACGATCGCCATCGAAGGGATTGTCCAGGGCGTCGGGTTTCGGCCGCTGGTGTATCGGCTGGCCGTGCGCCACGCTCTGACCGGCACCGTCAGGAACTCGATGCAAGGCGTCGTTGCTGAAGTGGAGGGCGCGGCCGATGCCGTTGGCCGGTTTATCGACGAGCTCGCCAAGGCGACGCCGGCGACCGCCCGGCCACATCATGTCTCCGTCACATGGGACGAACCTCATGGCGGCCTGACCCCGTTCTTCATTGCGGCCAGTGTTCGTGACGGCCCCGCACGGGGCGCTCCCACCCCCGACCTTGCAGTGTGCCGGGACTGTCTCCAGGAGCTGTCGGATCCGGCTGACCGTCGCCATCGCTATCCGTTCACGACCTGCACGGCGTGTGGTCCACGGTTCACGATCGTGCGCGCGCTTCCGTTCGATCGTGGCCGGACGACGATGGCGGGCTTCAGGCTGTGCGAGAGCTGCCAGGCGGAGTACGAAAGTCCGGCCAACCGGCGTTTTCACGCGGAGACCATGGCCTGTCCCTGGTGCGGGCCGACACTGACGCTGCACGGGCCGGACGGCACGCCGGCGCCAACCGGCGACGCCATCACTACTGCGGTACGCGTCCTTCGCCTCGGCGGCATTGTCGCCATTAAAGGCGTGGGAGGGTACCATCTGGCGTGCGACGCGACGCAGGGCGCCGCCGTCGAGGAACTGCGCCGGCGGAAGCGCCGCGAAGCCAAACCGCTGGCCGTGATGGTGAAGGACCTCGCGGTGGCCGGGGCCCTATGCGTCGTTTCTGCCGTCGAAGCGGACCTTCTCACATCCCCGGCCCGCCCGATTGTTCTTCTTACCCGGCGCCCGGAGGCGCCCATCGCCGAGCAGGTGGCACCGAGGTGCCGCGACCTCGGGATTATCTTGCCCTACACGCCGCTTCACCACCTCCTCCTCCAGGCCGTGGGCGAGCCGCTGGTGATGACCAGCGGAAACGCCAGCGATGAGGCCATCGTCTACACTGATGATGATGCGCTCGGCCGCCTGAGCGGCGTCGCCGACATTTTTCTCGTGCACGATCGGCCAATTCAGATTGCCTGCGACGACTCTGTGACGCGTGTGATCAATGGCGCGGCGCGGGTGATGCGCCGCTCGCGAGGGTACGTGCCGCTCGGCATCCGGCTTCCGGTGCGAGCGCCACAACCCATTCTGGCCTGCGGGGGTGAGCTGAAGAACACCGTCGCTCTCGTCAGAGGAGACGAGGCCTTTCTCAGTCAGCACGTGGGGGATCTACACGACGAGCGGGCATTCCGCGCGTTCCTCGCCGCCGTGGAACACCTCCAGCATCTGTTTGGGTTCACGCCCCGGGTCGTCGCTTACGATCTCCATCCGGCCTACCGGTCGACGGTCTATGCCCGATCGATCGACGGCGTCGAGCGTGTGGCTGTTCAGCACCACCACGCGCACATCGCCAGCTGCTTGGCCGACAACGGCGTCGATCGACGCGTCATCGGCGTCGCATGGGATGGCACCGGGTATGGAGCCGACGGTCGCGCCTGGGGCGGCGAGTTCCTCGTGGCCGATTTGGAGCGTTTTGAGCGCCTCGGCCACTTCGAGCTCGTGCCGCTTCCGGGCGGCGAGGCAGCGATCCGGGAGCCATGGCGCATGGCGGCGGCCTTCCTGGGAGCGGCGTACGGTGAGACGGGGGCGAACCCCGAGTTGGCGTTCATGCGCCAGCTTGATGGCGCGGCGTGGCGCGTGCTGAGCCGCGCCGTCACGTCCGGGTTGAACGCGCCGCTGACATCGAGTGCCGGCCGGCTCTTCGACGCCGTCGCCTGCCTCCTGGGTCTGCGCGACCGCGTGACGTTCGAGGGGCAGGCGGCCATGGAGCTGGAGGCGATTGCGGAGCCGCGTGCGGACATCACGTATGCCGCGCGTCTGGCCGAGGAGGATGACGGTATCGTCGTCCGCACGACGGACATCATACGTGGCGTGGTGGACGATCTACTGCAAGAGGTGCCGGCCGCAAGGATTGCCGCTCGCTTCCATGCAACCCTGGCCGACGTGATCGCGCGGACGTGCGATCGCATCCGTGCCCGCTCGGGCCTAGCCACCGTTGCTCTGAGTGGCGGCGTTTTCCAGAACGTGTGGCTTCTGGAGGCCGTGATGACGACCCTGGAGGCGGACGGGTTCGAAGTCTACAGCCACCACCAGGCACCCCCAAACGACGGCGGGCTCGCCCTGGGGCAGGCGGCGGTGGCGGCGCGGCGGCTGGCCGCGGGGAACACCGGCTGATGTGCCTGGCCATTCCGGGCAAGGTCATCGAGGTCTTCGACGACCGCGGCTTGCGGATGGCGCGGGCGGACTTCGGCGGTACGGTCCGCAAGGTGTGCCTCGAGCAGCTGCCGGACGTGGGACCGGGTGACTACGTGCTCGTCCACGTCGGCTATGCGCTAAGCCGGGTCGACCCCGAGGAAGCCGAGCGGACGTATCGCTTTCTCGAGGAGCTCGGCCAGCTGGGGGAGCTCGAGATACCGCAGACGGATCCATGAAGTACGTCGATGAGTATCGTGACGGGCGGGTGGCAGCCAAAGTCCTCGGCGAGATCCGACGGCTCACCAGTCGGCCGTGGACGATCATGGAGGTCTGCGGAGGGCAGACGCACTCGATCGTCAAGCACGGGATCGATCGTCTTCTCCCCGCCGAGATCGAGCTCGTGCACGGTCCCGGATGTCCGGTATGCGTGACACCGGTCGAGCAGATCGACAAGGCGCATGCGATCGCACGTCGGCCTGGGGTGATCTTCACGTCCTTCGGTGACATGCTGCGCGTGCCGGGCTCCCACACCGACCTCCTGCGGCTGAAGTCATCCGGCGCCGACGTCCGGATCGTCTATGCGCCGCTCGACGCCGTGCGCATCGCCCAGGACAACCCGGAACGCGAGGTGGTGTTTTTCGCCATCGGGTTCGAGACTACGGCGCCCGCGAACGCGATGGCCGTGACCCGGGCCAAGGCGCTGGGGGTGACCAACTTCACGATGCTGGTGTCGCACGTGCTCGTCCCTCCTGCGATCGCGGCGGTGCTCCAGTCACCGGGGAATCGCGTCCAGGCGTTCCTCGGACCGGGGCACGTCTGCACCGTGATGGGCTGCCGCGAGTACGAGGCGATCGCCCGGCACTATCGGGTGCCCATCGTGATCACGGGGTTCGAGCCCGTCGATCTCCTGGAGGGGGTGCTCCGCGCGGTGCGCCTCCTCGAGGCAGAAGATGCGGGGGTAGAGAACCAGTACTCCCGGGTGGTGGGCAACGCCGGCAACGTCGCGGCGCAGGCGCTGATCTGGTCGGTTTTCGAGGTGTGCGACCGCAAGTGGCGCGGCGTGGGTACGATCCCGAAGTCCGGTCTGCGGCTCCGGTACGAGTTTCACGAGCTGGACGCCGAGCGCCGATTTGACGTGCGCGCGGTCGAAGTCCAGGAACCGGCCGAATGCATTAGCGGGCAGATTCTGCGTGGGCTCAAGCGGCCGCCTGATTGCCCCGCCTTCGGGACGCGGTGCACGCCGGCGATGCCGCTCGGCGCCACCATGGTGTCCGCGGAAGGGGCTTGTGCCGCCTACTACGCCTACGGTCGTCACCGGGATCTGGCGGTGCCCCGGCCATCTAGGACAGGTCACCCACGGCCCGCGCCGGCCTCGCGGCACTCGGTACAATGAAGGACACCATCCTTCGTAAGGCCCGCGAGAGTGCCGAGGTGAAGGAGCAGTTCTTCCGCGCTGAGGCGGACCGCATCGAAGCACTGGCCCGACGCATGGCGCTTGCGTTTCAGCGGGGCGGCCGCCTGTGGGTTATGGGCAATGGTGGTGGCGCCACGGACGCCCAGCATGTCGCGGTGGAATTCTGTCACCCAATCGTGGAGAAGCGCAGGCCGTTGCCCGCGCTCGCGCTGAGCGCCGATCCAGCGATCCTGACCGCCATCGCCAACGACCGCGACTTCGCCATGGTGTTCGGCGATCAGCTGCGTCTGCTCTCCGGCGCCGGCGACATGGCCCTGGCGCTGAGCACGAGCGGCCAGTCTCCGAACCTCGTGCACGGGCTCGAGGTCGCGCGTGAGCTCGGCTTGTTGACGATCGCCTTCACGGGCAAGGATGGCGGGCGCCTGGCTGCTCTGGCCGACCACGCCTTCATCGTGCCGTCATTCAGCATCCACCGCATCCAGGAAACACACGTCGCCCTCTATCACGTGGTGTGGGACCTGGTTCATATCGCCCTCGGGGAAGATGATGTCCTCTGAGAGGGCGCCGGCCTTCGCGCTCGACTGTCCACTCCCGCTTGGCGCCGACGACCGAATCCTGCTGGGGCACGGCAGTGGCGGCAAGATGACCGCCGAGCTGATCGCGCGGTGCTTCCTGCCCGCGTTTCGCAACGAGTACCTCGAGAAGCTCGACGATCACGCGCTGGTCTGTGTCGACGGCGTCCGGCTGGCGTTCAGCACCGACGCCTATGTCGTGACCCCGCTGTTCTTCCCGGGGGGCGATATCGGGACGCTCGCCGTCAACGGTACCGTCAACGATCTCGCCACGGCCGGGGCCCGGCCGCTCTACCTGAGCGCCGCTTTCATCCTGGAGGAAGGATTTTCCCGCACCGATCTCGAGCGAATCGCGGCCTCCATGCGGAAGGCTGCGGAGGGCGCCGGTATCCTCCTGGTGGCGGGCGACACCAAGGTGGTCGATCGAGGCAAGGCGGATGGTTGTTTCATCACGACGACGGGTCTTGGCATCGTCGAGCACCAGCTCACGATGTCCGCGGACCGGGCTCGCCCCGGGGACCTCGTCATCCTGAGCGGGGCCATCGCCGAGCATGGCATCGCGGTCATGGCGGCCCGGGCCGACCTCGAGCTGGAGACGACGGTGGCCAGCGACACGGCCGCGCTCCACCGGCTCGCGCTCGACATGCTGGCCACCGGGGCCGAGGTCCGCTGCCTCCGCGATCCCACGCGGGGAGGGGTGGCGACGGCCCTGAATGAGATCGCGCAGCGCTCGAAGGTCGGCATCCTTCTCGAAGAGGCGGCCATCGTGGTGCATGAGCCCGTGCGGGGCGTCTGCGAGCTGCTCGGCCTGGACCCGCTCTACGTCGCCAACGAGGGCAAGTTCTTGGCGATCGTCGCGCGCGCGGATGCCCCTCGTGTGCTCGAGGCGATGCATCGGCATCCTGAGGGGCGCACGGCGAGCGTGGTGGGTGAGGTCGTCGAGGACACAGCCCATCTTGTCGTCCTCAAGACGACGGTAGGCGGGCGACGAATTGTGGACATGCTGATGGGCGATCAGCTACCACGGATCTGTTAGGACGCGGCGAAAGCTGGCGTAGAACCGAGGAGCGGCACGGGTCCCCCGGGGCGCTCCGAGCGTTGAGGGGGTTGGGGGGCCATGTCGGGGCCCCCCAACCAAGGAGACAGCAATGGCCACCGTCGTCGAGCGTGAGGTCGTTCAGGGAGGGCAGCCGCCGATTGCCGAGACGCGGCCGGAGCGGAGGCATGAACGGCTTCCCCTGGGGCCACTCAAGACCATCCACGTGTACTGGCTGGCGGGCATGAGCTGCGACGGCTGCACCATCTCGGTGGCCGGGGCGACCAACCCGGGCATCGAAGGGCTGCTGACGGGGACGGTTCCCGCCATGCCCAGGGTCATCCTCCATCATCCGGTGCTGTCGGTGGAGGCGGGCGCCGAGTTCGTGAAGTCCTTCCGCGATGCCTTCGAGGGCAAGCTCGGCGCCCCCTACGTCGTCGTGTACGAGGGCTCCGTCGCCGACGAGCGTATCGCCGAGCGAACGGGCGGCTATTTCTGTGCCATGGGTGTCGAGGCGGTATCCGAGGGCGAGGGCTCACGCCCGGTGCCAACGGCCACCTGGCTGAAGCGTCTTTCCTCGGGAGCGGCGGCCACGATTGCCATCGGCACCTGCGCCACCTGGGGCGGCGTCCCCTCCGCGGAGGGCAATCCCACGGGGGCCATGAGCGTCATGGACTTCCTCGGGAAGGACTACCGGAGCGCTTTCGGGCTCCCCGTCATCAACATCCCCGGGTGCGCCCCGCAGGGTGACAACTTCACGGAGACCGTCTTCGCCGTGCTGCTTTTCCTGCAAGGGCTCGGTCCCCTGCCGACGTTCGACGAGCTGGGGCGACCGGCCTGGCTGTTTCGCGACACCGTGCACCAGGGATGCACGCGGGCGGGCTTCTACGAGGAAGGCATCTTCGCCAAAGACTACGGCGACCCGCAATGCCTGGTCGAGATCGGCTGCTGGGGGCCGGTCGTCAACTGCAACATCGTGCAGCGGGGCGCGATCAATCACATGGGTGGGTGCATGCGGGCCGGCGGGATCTGCATCGGCTGCACGATGCCGGGCTTCCCGGACAAGTTCAGCCCGTTCTACAAGACCCCGCCCGGCGCGATCTTCTCGACGTTCGCGGCCAAGGGCGTGGGAGGCGTGGTCCGCCGGCTGCGACGACTCTCGAACCGCGAAGCGAACCGCGAGCATCGCTGGGACGTGCTCCAGGAGGTCCCGAGCGGGTGGGCGCACGTCCAGGCCCAGACCCTGACGGACCGGGCCATCAAGTTCTTCTACGCCAAGTGGCAGCAGATGGGCTCGAAGAAGCCAGGGCGACCGCCGGGGCAGGAGGATCGCTTCTGGGGCGTCGATCGGCCTGGAACTCGCAAAGACTACCTCGACGAGAGTGCCGCCCGCGAGGATAAGCCATGACCGACGCTGAGCTCTGGGCGGCGTGGCGGTTGTGGATGGTGGTGGCAGGCCTCGTGGTTCTCGTGGCGGCGGGCCTCCTGGTGACGATCTGGCTCACGGCCCGTAGCATTCTCGCCCATGCCCGGCGGGCGCTGGGCGCGGCGGAGGCGATTCGCGACAACACACGCCCGATCTGGGCGCTCCAGACCACCAACGAGGTGGCCGAGCACATGATCGACACCGTCCGCGCCATCGAGGCCAAGAGCACAAAGCTGGTGGACGCGCTCGAGAGCCACGCCGCGGCGAGCGGCCAAAGGTAGGAGGGGGATGAGCGGGGTCAGCCTCGAGACCGTTCTGCGCATGTGGATGGTCACCCTCGTCGTGTATGGCGTCGTGCTCGTGGTAGTCGCCCTACTTCTTACCTTGATCCTGCGCGTTGCCCGCCAGATCAAGGCCGGAGTCGCGGCCATCTGGACGGTGGGCCAGCAGGTGGCCAACAACACGATTCACATCGCTCTCCTCGACACGACGAATCAGCTCGCCGCCGAGATCCTCGCCTCCGCCCGGCCCGTCGCGGCCGCCACCGCCGCCATGCAGATGCACGCGACCCACTGCCGCGGGTGTCCCGCCTGCGTGCTCGGCGAGGGAGCGCTGCGATGAGCGCGCTGGTCGTGCTGATGGTGATCTCTCTCGTCGGCGTCGCCGGGCTCTTCGTGGCCCTCGCGCTGTTCCTGCGCGCGATCGCGCTGGAGCTCGAGGCGATTGGCGGCCCCGCCACCCGCTTCTCGGCCCCGGTCAACTATCTCTCGAAGATCCGGCTCGGTCTGCGTGCCATCGAGCGGCAGACCGACGCGCTCGTGCCCTACGTGACCACGCTCAACGGCGGCCTCGGCGCCATCCGGGACGGTGTGCGGACGATCGACGCGAACCTGGCCGGGCTGATCAACGCGGTCGCCAGGCAGGAGCGGCCATGAGCGCGGCGGGTGCCATCCCCGGCGCCGTCTTTGTCATCTGGTGGATCGGGCTCGTGGTGACGCTGGTCGTGCTGGTTCCCCTCGGCGTCTATGGCCTGCATCGAACCTGGCGGGCGGCGCGATCAATCCAGCGCTACGCCGCCGAGGCCCGGCAGGCCACAGTAGGGATCGCCGGCAACACCCGGCATGTGGGCGCCCTCGATGCGACGATCGAGGTGGCCACCGACCTGCTCGGCGCGGCGGGCGCCGTCGAAGGCAAACTTGCCACGGTGGCCTCCGTGCTGGAGCAGCGGAGCCGGTGAGGAGGCCGCGATGCTGTTGACCTTGACCTTGATCACCGTTGCCCTCGTGGTGCTCGTGCTCGCTGGCTATCTCATCGCCATCGCCTGGGCGCTCCACGACACCCGTCGGAGCGTGGCGGCCATCGCCGACGGTCTGGAGGCGGTGCGTGAGCACACGCGGCCGCTCCCCGAGAAGCTCACCACCATCAACGGCGCGCTGGGCGCGCTGCTCGGCGGCCTCGAGGCGGCCGACCGCCAGCTCGGGCGGGCGGCCAGGGTGTTCCGGCTTCACTGACACGGCGAGGACTCCATGTGCTTCAAGAACCTTCCGATCGAGTTTGATGCCCAGGGCAAGCCGTTTCTCCGGGCGGGCGTGGCCGATCCCTACGCCTCGGCCACCGCGACTCCGCGCGGGGCCCCGACCCAGCTGACCTCAGAGCGAATCGAGGAGCTGCTCGCGCGCAACGGGTACATCAAGTCCGTCGATTTCGATCCGGTGACCCGGGTCGCCGGCGCGCTCGCGTTCCATACGGTGGCAGACTTCCAGGCGCGCAAGGTGCTGGAGGCGCGCTCGGTGGCCACGCTCTTCCGTGGCTACGAGGTCATCATGGTGGGACGCGATCCACGCGATGCGATCTTCATCACGAGCCGGGCGTGCGGCGTGTGCGGCGGCGTGCACTCGGTGACCTCCGCCATGGCCATCGAGATGGCGATCGGCTGCGTGCCGCCCCCCCTCGGCATCCTGATCCGCAACATCGCCCTCGCGCTGGAGTTCCTCTACGATCATCCGCTCCATCTCCACCTGCTGGCGGGGCCGGACTACTCGGCCGCTATCGTGGGGCCCACCAACCCTTCGCTGCTCGCTCGCGCGCGATCAGCGGAGGCCCCGCACGCTGAGGTCCACGGATACCGGACGATGGGCGACCTGATGGACGACCTCAATCCCCTCAGCGGTAAGCTCTACCTCGAGGCTCTGCACATGACCCGGGTGGCGCGGGAGGCCTACGTGCTGATCTGCGGCAAGTACCCGCATCCGCAGACGATCGTGCCGGGCGGGATGAGCTCCACGATCACCCTGACCGTGATGAACGAGATGTTCATCCGGCTCGCCCAGTTTTTCGACTACAGCAAGAAGCTGGCAACCATCTGGGATGACCTCACCGAGTTCTTCTACGAGGCAAACCCCGCCTACAAGCAGGTGGGAGCGCGGCGAGCGAACCTGATCGACTCCGGCATCTTCGACCATCATGAGGCGTATGACGCCACCTACGCCAAGGCCGCCGCCTGGGGCGAGCGACGCTGGGCGACTCCCGGTGTGATCATGGAGGGTGAGCTTGTCACCACGGATCTTCATGCGCTGAACATCGGCGTCGAGGAATTCGTCGACCATTCGTACTACGAGGACTGGTCGGGCGCGGGGCAGCGGCCCCACTTCGCCACCGATCCGGTGGGTAATCCGCTCTCGCCCTATCACCCCTGGAACAAGGTCACCAAGCCGCGCCCGCAGGGGCAGAGCTGGAAGGAGAAATATACCTGGGACACCACCCCGCGCTGGGACCGGCAGTCCATGGAAGCCGGAGCCTACGCCCGGCTCTGGACCACCGCCGTGGCGCGCAAGCTGCCCGCCAACCCCTTCATCGAGGCCACCGGCGCCTCGCTCAAGCTCCGGCTGCCGAAGGGCGCGCTCCCCGAGCTCGAGCTCGAGTGGCGCGTACCCACGGTGTGGAACGCCTTCGAACGCAATCGGGCGCGGGCGTACTGCACGGGCTTCACCGCGCTGGTCGCCTTGAACAACTGGCTGGCAGCCATGGATCGCCTCAAAGCGGGTGACACCAGGACGAGCACGCCGTTCGAGATCCCCAAGCGGGGTGAGCAGCGGGGCGTGGGTTTCTGGGGAGCGGGGCGCGGCTACCTCACCCATCATCTGACGCTCGACCGCGGGGCGGTGGCCAACTACCAGATCCTGACGCCGTCGACCTGGAATGCCTCACCGAGCGACCGCTGGCGGCAGCCGGGCCCCTACGAGGAGGCCGTGCTCAACACGCCGCTGCTCGAGGAGACGGACGATCCCCAGAAGTTCAGGGGCGTCGATATCCTCCGCGCCATTCGGAGCTTCGATCCGTGCATGCCGTGCACGACCCACATCCACACCGACGCGGGCGTCATCACCCGCGAGGTGAACACGTGCGCCTGTGGCGTGGACGACGCGGGGTAGCGTCTGCGCATCCTCATCGCCGGGGTCGGGTACCGCAACCTTCGCGATCACTCGGTCGGCGTGGCCGTGGCCGATCGTCTGGGTGCCCGGACCTGGACCGATGATGTGGTCGTGGAGGACCTGAGCTATAACCCCATCGCGGTCGGCCAGTGGCTGGAGGACGCGCCGCCCGAACGGCGTTTCAGCCGCGCCATCATCGTGGGCGGAGTCGAGCGCGGAGGACGGCTGCCCGGCACGGTGGCAGCGTACCGCTGGGATGGCGCCTTGCCTGGAGAGGACGAGATCCAGCGCGCGGTCACGGAGGCGGTGACGGGCGTCATTGCGCTCGACAACACCTTGATCGTCGCGCGCCACTTCGGCGGCCTACCTCAGGACGTGGTCGTGGTCGAGGTGGAGCCGGCCATCCACGAGTTCGGCGAAGCGTTCAGTGATACGGTGGCGGGGATCTTCGACGCGGTGTGCGAGCTCGTGATCAGGCTGGCCACCGATGTCGGCGCGGCCGAGCGGCTCCCGTGGGCGCCCCTCGGCGGGGGCGTTCCCGCAGGCGGTACGATCGGATGAGCGGCGAGCGTGATCTTCTCGACGAGGCGCAGCGGCTCATCGCGGCCCTCGAGTCTCACCCCGATCCCGACGTCAGCGCTGGTGTCACCGCGCTGCTCCAGGCCATCGACACCATCCATCGCACCGCGCTGACACACCTCGTGACGGCCATCCAGGGCATGGCCGGCGAAGCGTTCGTCAACCGGCTGGTCGCCGATCCGGCCATTCGCCTGCTCCTGATGTCATACGACCTGCTCGCGGTAGACCGTCGACTCCTCGCCGAGGAGGCGCTCGACGCGGTGCGCGGGCACCTGCACACCCGCGGCATCGACGTCGAGCTGGCCGAGGTGGTCGGCGGGGCGGTCTACGTGCGGCTGCACGGAGTGGAAGGCAGCGGCGTTCCCCTGGAGGCCGTGCGCCACGACCTGGAGGAAGCGCTCAGGAGCGGACTCATCGGCTTCCAGGAACTGGTCCTCGGCGATCGCGCCGCGTCCCGGCCGACCCGCGATCTGCTTCAGGTCCAGGGCCTGCGGCGCGCGCAGCGGCCTGTCTACCGACGCGCCTGCGCCACGGGCGATATTGCCCCCGGGGCCGTGAAGGCCGTGGACGTCGACGGACAGGCGATTCTCGTTGCCAACGTCGAGGGCCAGTTCTACGCCGTCTGCAATCAGTGTGGCGACACCCCGCTGCCCCTGCAGTTCGGCGTCCTGGACGGTGCTGAGCTTCGCTGCAGCTGGCACGGCTGCCGCTACGACGTGCGCACCGGTCGCCGCCTCGACGGTGGATCCGAGCAGCTCGCCGTCATCCCCGTCGCCATCGAGGACGACGAGATCCGCGTTGCCGTCAGCGTGGAGCCCGCCGCCGGCAGCTGAGGCATGCGAACTCTCGTCGCGGGGTTCGGCAACGTGCTGCGGGGTGACGATGGCTTCGGGGTCGAGGTCGTCCGGCGCCTTCAGGAAGACGGTGCACCGGTGCCGGGGGTCGATATCATGGAGGTGGGGACGGCAGGGATCCGGCTCGCCCAGGAGCTGCTGACGCCGTACGATCGCCTCATCATCGTCGACGCCATGCCCCGGGGCGGCGTGGCCGGGAGCGTGTACGTCCTGACGGTCGAGTCGGTGGACTCTGCGGTGGAGGTCGATCCCCATCTGACGGTCCCTGCGCGCGCGCTCTCCGTCGCCAAGGCGCTCGGAGGGTTGCCGCGTGAGGTCTTTCTCGTCGGCTGCGAGCCGGCCGACGTCGACGAGCTGACCACGCGGCTGACACCGTCCGTGGAGGCGGCGGTAGAGGCTGCGCTAGGACACGTGCGCCGGCTGCTCGCCGGGGGTGCCGCGACAGAGCCACTCGAGGATCTCAAGCGGCGCGACGAGATCTTGCAGATCATGTTCTGGCTGCAAGGGGAAGGGCTGGGTCCGGACGTGGCCCCGGCCGACATCCTCCGTTTCGTTGACGACGAGGGGGCTGTTCGCGCCACCCTGGGCCAGCTCGTGGACGACGGCTACGCCGAGCTGCTCAGCGATGCGGCCGGATCGCCTCGCTATCGTCTGACGGCGTTCGGTATGCAGGAGGGGCGCCGCCGGTTCCTCGACGAGTTCGAGCCTTATCTTGCGCGGCACGCCCACGGCGAGTGCGGTGCCGCGGACTGTGACTGCCATCGCGGGGGCACGGAGTGCCGGATCCCGTCATGACGACGACCGCGGCTGCGTGCGGCTGCGGCGCGGCGCTGAGCGCGGGCGACTGTCTCTGTCCGGCGACGCCCCTGGCGCGGCTGATGGGACGCCGCTACGCCCTTGGCCTTCTGAGCCTGATCGCCAACCGGGGGACGGTGCGGTTCACCGAGCTGCGTAGCCGGCTCGGTGACGTCAGCTCCTCCACGCTTGCGGCGCGGCTCAGCGACCTGGAGCAGGCTGGTTTGATTGCCCGCACCGTGCATCCCGAGACGCCGCCCAGGGTGGAGTATTCGCTCACCGCGCGCGGCCGCGAGTTCCGCGACATCCTTACCGACTTCCTTCGTCGCCGTCGCGCCTGATCCTCCGGTAGTGTCTCAGTTTTCTGAGACAGTACCGATCCTCCCCCCTCGTTGCGGATGGCGAGGCATGTCGGCGATACTTTGAATTCTCGAAGCAAGTTGTAGAATTCGAAGTGGCTTCGCTCCCAGGAGGACGACATGCGTGGTCGCCAGTGGTCGGCGTTACCCTTCTGTCTGCTCGTCGCGATCACCTGGCCCGTCGTCCGCGGACAGGCTCAGGAGAGCCCGGCGCGCGGGGGCACGCTGGTCGTTGCCATCTCCGCCGATCCAGGGCATCTGAATCCGGCCATCACGACGAGCGGAGCCACCCACACCGCCTCCGAGCTCATGTACAACGGGCTCCTGGGACGGGACGAGCGGGGCGATCCCGTTCCCGATCTGGCGGAGAGCTGGACGGTGGAGCAGGGGGGCGCCGTCTACCGCTTCCGCCTGCGCGACGGCGTCACCTGGCACGACGGCACGCGCTTCACCGCAGCCGACGTGAAGTTCACGTTCGAGGAGATTCTCGTCAAGTTCCATGCGCGCACCAAGGCGTCGCTGGGTGGCGTCCTGGCCGGCATCGACGCCCCCGACGATCGCACCGTGGTCTTCCGGTTCAAGCAGCCCTACGCGCCGTTGCTCTTCCAGCTCGATGCCACCGAGGCACCGATCCTGCCCCGCCACATCTACCAGGGCAGCGATCCGCAGACGAACGCGGCCAACACCAGCCCGGGGGGACGGGGCCGTTTCGATTCGTTTCCTACCGGAAGGGAGCCGAGATCCGTCTTGCCCGCAACCCGACGTACTTCAAGCGCGGCCTCCCATACCTCGACGAGGTGGTGATGCGGATCGTTCCGGACGCGGGCACCCAGGTCCTGGCCCTCGAGAACGGTGAGGTCGACTTTCTGTGGGGCGTGCCGGGGCCTCACCAGAGCCGCCTCAAGGCAGACCCGCGCGTCCGGATGGCGCAGACTTCGTACCACCCGGGAGGGTCGAACTGCATCATGACGCTCAGCTTCAACCTCGATCGCCCAATCCTCAGAGATGCCCGCGTGCGTCGCGCCGTCGCCTCTGCCCTCGATCGTGAGGCGTTCCTTCGCCAGGTGCTCTTCGGCGAAGGCAAGGTGGCGACCGCGCCGATCTCGAGCGAGATCGCCTGGGCCCATGCGCGGGGGCTCGCGCTGCCGGCCTTCGACCGGGCCGAGGCCGAGCGGCTCCTCGACGCCGCCGGCTGGAAGAAGGATCGCGACGGACCGCGGGTCGCCCGCGGAGTGTCCGGCGTCGCGGACGGTACGCGCCTGAGTGTCGACTTCGTGCACTTCCCGACCTTCGCGAAGTACGGTGAGCTGATGCGCCAGCAGCTGGGCGCGGTCGGGTTCGACGTGACCTTGCGGCCCCTGGAGCCGGCCGTCTTTGCGCCCGCCGTGTTCAAGGACCGCAACTTCGACACGAACGTCATCTCGTACTGCAACGGGCCGGACCCGGAGATCGGCGTCCGGCGCATGTATCACTCGTCACAGATCGGACCCGCTCCGTTCACGAACGCCGCCGCCTACCGCAACGAGACGGTCGACAGCCTGTTCGATCAGGCCGGCCGGACCATCGAGCGCGATCGGCGGACCCGGAACTACCGGCAGATCCAGGAGATCGTCGCCCAGGAGCTTCCGTACTACTGGCTGGTCGAGACGCCGACGACGCGAGCGTGGTCGGCGCGCTGCGGCGACTTCAAAGCCTGGACCGGGCTCTTCGCGGAGGTGGCCTTCTGTAGGCGCTAGCTTCGCATGAGCGCGCACCGCGGCGGGTTCCCGTGAGCGGGCGCTACCTGGTGCGACGCCTCGTCCAGACACTCCCGGCGGTGGCCGGAATCCTGCTCGTGGCCTTCGTCGTCATCCACACTGCCCCCGGCGACCCCGTGCTGGCGATCGCCGGCGAACACGGGGATGCCGCTTACTACGCGTTCATGCGCGCGAAGTTCGGGCTGGACCGGCCGCTGCCCGAGCAGCTTCTCGCCTACGTGGGGCATGTCGTGCGCGGGGACCTCGGGACGTCGTTCGTCCACGGCCGGCCGGTGGTCGAGGTGGTGACCGAGCGGCTGCCGGCGACGCTCCTTCTCATGTCCACCGCGCTCGGCCTGTCGAGCCTGGCCGGCGTGCTTCTCGGTGTCTTGGCTGCCCGCTGGGCCGGCGGGGCGGCGGATCTCGCGGTGCGCACGACGGCCTTGCTGGGCTATGCGACCCCTTCGTTCTGGCTCGCGCAGATCGCCGCCCTTACGCTCGCCGTCGGCACCGGGTTGTTTCCCGTCCAGGGCATCACCGACGCGCGCCACGCGTGGACCGGTTGGCGGTACCTGGTGGACGTGCTGCACCACCTGGCCCTGCCTGCCCTCGTGCTCGCGGCGAACGAGCTAGCGCTTACCACGCGATTGATCCGCGTGGGCGTGCTGGAGGCGATGGAGACCGACTACGCTCGCACGGCGAGAGCCAAGGGACTGTCGGAGGCGGCCGTCGTGCGCCACGCGCTGCGCAACGTGCTGCTCCCCGTGGTCACGGTGATCGGCAGTCGCGTGGCGATGCTGTTCACGGGAGCAGTCCTCGTGGAGGCCGTCTTTGCCTGGCCGGGACTGGGACAGCTCCTGCTCTCGTCCATCCAGACTCGCGACGCACCGGTGCTCCTTGGGCTGTTCCTGCTGGTCTCGCTGGCCGTGATCTTCGCCAACCTGCTCACCGATCTCGCCTATGCCTGGCTCGACCCGCGCATCCGCTACGAGTGAGATGGCGGCGAGCGTCGCCAGGCGCCAGCCTGCCCGCTGGTCGGTGCGCGCGTGGAGCCTCTTCACGACGCCCGCCAGCGTGGTCGGGCTCGGACTGACCCTTGCGGTGATCCTCGTCGCCGTGCTGGCGCCCGTGATAGCCCCCATCGATCCCTTTGCCTCGGTGGCGCCGCCGCTGACGGCGCCGTCCCTCACCCATCCTCTCGGCACCGACGACCTCGGGCGCGATCTCCTCTCGGGCATCGTTCATGGTGCCCGAACCTCCCTTCTCGTGGCCCTGAGCGTCACCGTTCTCAGCGCGCTGATCGGCGTCTCGGTGGGGGCGGTGTCTGGGTTCTGGGCGGGCGCGGTCGACGATGTCCTCATGCGGGGAACCGAGTTCGTCCAGGTCGTGCCGCGGTTTTTCCTGGCCGTGGTCGTGATCGCCCTCTTCGGCCCCGGGCTCGATCGTGTGATCCTCGTGCTGGGCCTCACCTCGTGGCCGTCCACGGCCCGGATCCTTCGGGCGCAGACGCTGTCCCTCGCGCGTCACGAGTTCGTCGATGCCGCGCGTTCACTCGGAGCTTCGACCTTGAGAATTCTGGTGCGCCACGTGCTGCCCAACGCGCTGCCCGCCCTGATCGTGGTGATCTCGCTCAATGCCGCGAGCGTCATCCTGCTCGAGGCTGGCCTCGGGTTCATTGGTCTCGGCGATCCCCGCGCGATGAGCTGGGGATATCTGGCAAGTAACGCCCAGCGTTTCCTGCGCGTAGCATGGTGGATGGCCGCGTTTCCCGGCGCGGCGATCGCGCTGGCGGTTCTCGGGCTCAACCTCCTGGGAGATACCCTGAACGATGTCCTGGCGCCCTGGTCCCCTCGGGGCCGCTCGCGCCGGACATGGGGTTCGATCCCCCAGCAGTAGGACCCGCGGCTACGTCCCCGCGGGAGCGTGATCGGTAGTGTCTACGAGAAGGGTGTCGGCGAGCCGACGGATCGCCTCGACGCTCGGGGCATCTGGGCGGTACTCGATGAGGGCCACGCCGCGTTCGTCGGCCTCGACCACGGCCTCGTCGTACGGCACCACCGCCGCCAGTGGGAGCCCGTGACGGGTGGCGAACTCGCGCACGGTGGCCTCGTCGCGTGGCGTGCGGACCTTGTTGGCCACCATGCGAACCCGCGCGATGCCGAGGTCTTGGGCCAGGGTGAACGAGCGGTGCGCGGTCTCCAACGACTTGAAATACGGCTCGCCCACGATGAGGAGCGTCTGCACGTGACGGGCCGTCCCCCGGCTCAGATGCTCGAGCCCCGCCTCGAGGTCGACGATGGTCATCCGTGACGTCTCGGCGACGAGCCCGCCCAGCACGCCACGCACCGTGGCGTGAGCCCGGCAGAGTCAGCCCGATCCCCCGTGGCTGGGCTGCCCCATGACGAGCAAGGTCAGGTTTTTGCTCGCGGCAAGGCCAAAACGATCGATGAACTCTTCGGCGGGCATTGAGAGTTCGAGACGGGTATTCCCCTCCGCGTCGACCCGCTGCTCCAGCAGGTCGCGGGGAAGGCCTGGCAATGCCGAGGCCGCTGTCGCGGCCACACCGACGGTGAGGGCCAGGTTGGGGTTGCTGTCGTCGTCGATCGCCACCACCCGGAATCCCCGTTCCGCCAAGATGCGCGCCAGCGTTCCAGCGATCGTGGTCTTGCCCGAGCCGCCCTTGCCGGCCACCGCGGTCTTCATCGTTTGCCTCCCGGAAACGCCCCCGGAGGACAGTGTCGTTCTTGCCGCGCGGATTCACAAGCCCCCGGCTCACGTTTCACCCGGGCTCGCGTTCCTTGACAGGCCGGCCGCGTCGTGAGTACGCTGCCGCGTGATGTTCATTCGAGGTCGCTCCGGTCGAGGGCGCTGGCTTGTGCTGGCGCTCATCCTGCTGGGATTGGTCGGTCACCATTGCGTCCTTCCGACGACGGCCGAGGCCGGCTCTCCGCACGGTCACGACGGATCAGGATCGGAAGACCATGACCACGCGATTCATGCCCTGCCGTGCGATGTCGTCGTGGCCAAGGCTCCGGTCGCAGCCCCGGTTCTGGTGCTCGTCGGTGCCCGTAGCGACGTCTCGGCGGCGCCGCGTTACCAGGTCGACGCCCAGCCAGTGGTCAGCTCTGTCGTCGACCGTGCCGGTCCCGCCCTCTACGTCCTCCACGCTGCTCTTCTGATTTAGCCCCCCCCCCCTCGCTCGCGTAGGTCGGCCTGCGTGGTCGCGTGACCTTCGCAGGGCCCCTGCGCATCTGCGCGTCCTGTCGACGAGTGCCGGCGATACCTGCCGGCAGAGAGGGAGGGACCTCACGGTGAGACGACACAAGACGTGGTGCCGAGCCGCGGCCGCCGCCGCCCTGCTGGGGTTAACGATCGTCACGGCGATGGCGGAAGCCCAGGCTCCGACGGAGGCGACCCCGAGTGTGTGGCGGCTTGAAGACCTGGAACGGGTCGCACTCCAGAACAACCCGACAGTGGGCCAGGCCGACGCGCTGATCCGCTCCGTCCAGGGCCGGCGCCTCCAGGCGGGTTACTACCCGAATCCCCTGATCGGTGTGTCCGCCGACGACATCAAGGCGCGCGAGCCGAGCCGGAGCAAGTACTTCTTCTGGGTCCAGCAGACCATCATCACCGGTGACAAGCGCAGGGTGCTCCTGGACGCTGTGCGCCAGGAGCAACGCCATGCCGAGGGCGAGCAAGAGATCCAGCGGCAGCGCGTGCTCAACGCCGTGCGCGTGGCCTTCTACGAGACGCTTGGCCTTACCCGGATGGTCGAGCTGCGGCGGGAACTCGCCCGGATCGCAGGCGAAGCGGTCGGGATCTCCGAGGATCTCTTCAATATCGGCCAGGCGGACCGCCCCGATGTCCTTGAGGTGGAGATCGAGGCCCAGCGCGCCGGGCTGGACGTGAGCCGGGCCGAGGACGACCTCGCACGGGCCTGGCAGGCACTGGCGGCGATGGTGGGGGACCCGGGTCTGCCTCGGCGCCCCCTGGTGGGCGACCTGGAGGCGGAGTTGCCTCGCGTGGACGTGGAGGCCATCCGCACGCAGCTGCTGCGCGACAGCCCGGAGCTCAAGGTCGCCCGGGCGCGGGTGGAGCGCGGCCGGGCTGCGCTCGCTCGCGCTCGCGCCGACCGGATCCCGAACTTCTTCGTGCGCGGCGGGCTCGGCTACAACTTCGAGCAGCTGAACGGCAACGGGAACGGCAGCGGTGGCGGCAACGTTGGGGTCGAGGCGTTCTTCGAGCTGGGGATTCCGCTGCCGATCTTCGACCGCAACCAGGGCAACATCAAGTCGGCCGAGGCCGCCCTCACCATCGTGGAGAAGGAAATGCGGCGGGTGCAGCTCGACCTCACGACCCGCCTGGCCGAGGCGCAGCGCAACTACCAGGACGCCTACCGGACCGCCGAGACCTACCCGCGCGAGGTGATCCTGCGCGCGCAGCGCGCCTATCAGCTCTTCCTGGAACGCTTTCGGCAGATGGCGGCCTCGTATCCCCAGGTGCTGATCGCCCAGCGGACGCTTTCGCAGGCCAGGGTGGAGTACATCCGCTCACTCATCGACGTGTGGCAGAGCGCGACGATCTTGCAAGGCCAGCTGGTGATGGGGGGCCTGGAGGCACCCAAGGAGATTCCGGGCGAGCCGGCGATCCAGCCTGAGCTGGTGCCGTTCACGGTGACCCCGTGACCGACTCGCATATTGAGATGGACGAGACGAATGGAGGAGTTGACGATGCTAGGACGACGAACGTTCCTCGGGAGCACTCTTGGAACGCTGATGACGGGACTCGGGATCCGAGCGGCCGAGGCCGCTCAAGCGGCTCCGCATGTTCCCGGCGCAGGACCTGGGCACCCGCACGGGGCCCCCGCCGACCGAACACGCGGGGCGGGCTTCCTACCCGTGCAGACCCTTGATGTTCCCAGGCTGCCGTATGAGCTGGATGGAGGCGTGAAGGTCTTCAGGCTGGTCGCGGAGCCAGTCAAGATGGAGGTATTGCCGGGAAAGATCTTTGATGTCTGGGGCTATAACGGGACGGTGCCGGGACCGACCTTCGAGGTCGTCGAAGGGGACCGGATCCGCGTGCTCTTCGAGAACCGGCTGCCCGAACCCACCACCGTGCATTGGCATGGGCTCGAGGTGCCGATCGAGATGGACGGCGTGCCGGCCATCAGCCAGCCCAACCTGGAGCCGGGTGGGCGCTTCACCTACGAGTTCACCCTGCATCAGCATGGGACCTTCTTCTACCACTCCCACGGAGCCATGCAGGAAATGCTGGGCATGCTGGGCATGTTCATCATTCACCCACGGGAAGCGTACCGACCTCGGGTGGACAAAGACTACGGCATCGTCCTCCAGGAGTGGGCCGTGCTCCCGAACAACACCATTCCCAACACGCTGTCCATGGAGTTCAACTGGCTCACCTTCAACGGCAAAGCAGGGCCGGCGGCCACGCCGATGCTGGTGAAGCTCGGCGAGCGGGTGCGCATCCGCATCGTCAACATCGGGATGGATCACCATCCGATTCACCTCCACGGCATGCAGTTCGCGGTCACGGGGACGGAGGGCGGGCGCATCCCGGAGGCGCTCTGGTATCCGGAAAACACCGTGCTGGTCGGGGTGGCCCAGGCGCGCGTGATCGAGTTCGACGCGAAGTATCCGGGCGACTGGATGCTGCACTGCCACTTGCCGCACCACATGATGAACCAGATGGTGTCGATGGTCGGACCCATGGCTCATGCCGGGCATGGGCTCCAGACGGGCGGGGGTATGGAGGAGGGGATGGGCATGGTTCGCAAGGGGAACGCGCTGTCGGAGGATCTGGGCCCGAGCTTCGGCCGGGGGATGGGCATGGCTGAGAGAGAGCGCCAGGTGTCGAACATCGTCGGCTCGCAGTCGGGCCACGGCCATCACGGCCAGCACGGTGGGGCGGCTGGCACCGGCAAGCAGAAGCGGGTACCGGGCTTCCCCCAGGACATGTGGATGGTGATGGACGACGAGGTGGCGAAACCCGAGACCTACGGCATGGCACCGGGTTGGACGGGCGCCATGCAAGGCATGATGACGACGGTTCGCGTCCTGCCCCCGGACGAGTACGATGACATCATGCGCCGCGTACGCGAGGCCCAGGCCAATCCCCCTCGGCCAAAACCTGCACCCGCTCCCTCCGGGGCCGGGCACAAGCACTGACGCGATGATGGGCCCCAGGCGCGAAGTCGTGGCAGTGGCGCTTTTTGCGGTTGTGGCGTGGGTCACGGTGCTGCCGAGCCAGGCCAATGGCCCGAAGTCGTCGGACTCGCGCGACCAGCACGGGCATGCTCCCGGAGGGCCAGCCCCCGGTCATCAGCACGAGGGCGGTCCGAGCGGCGGGCATGACGATGGGGCTCACCTTCACGCCCCGGTGCCCCCGGAGTACCAGAAGGCTCACGTTCCCGCCTTCGTGTGGACCAACGCGGCCATGATCGCCCGCGGCAAGGAGATCTATGTCATGCGCTGCGCGGTCTGCCACGGTGACACGGGCGATGGCAAAGGCCCGGCCGGCGTCGCGCTCCCCCTGAAGCCGCCAGATCTGCGCGATACGACGATGGTCGGCGAGATGGCGGGCAACTACTGGTTCTGGCGAGTGAGCGAGGGTGGGCTGGTCGAGCCGTTCAAGTCAGCCGGCTCGACCATGCCGGCCTGGAAGGATGACCTGTCGGTGGAGGACCGCTGGGCGGTGATTGCCTACCAGCACACCTTCTCCGAGCATGCCGGTCCCCATGTCACCTCGGAGCATCCGCAGCTCGCCGCGCCGAGCACCGCCAGCGCACCGCCAGCTGTGGCAAGCCCGGCGGCGGCTTCGGGTCCTCCGGCCACGGGGACCGGCGGGCACAAGCACTGAATGGACCCGTGACAAGCGCGGGCCCTTCTGGAGGACAGGGATGTCACGGACGGGGCGTCGACACTGGATCTATTGCCTGGCGTTCATTGGACTATTCGCATCTACGGGGGCACTTCCGATGGAGGCTTCTGACGACCCGGTCGTCACGATCTCGCCGAGCGATCTCGCTCCTCACCGGCTTGAGGTCCACCTAGGCGAACGTGTGCGCTGGCGGGCGTCAGGCGGCCAGCGACTCCGCCTCGAGCTTGACCCGCATCACGGTGCGCACGAGGTGGTCATCAAGCAAGGGGAGATCCAGGCGGTTTTCCTTCGTGCGGGAGAACACTGGTACCAGGGGTCGCTCATGAACGACGGTGAGAAGGCTTTTCGCGGCGTGGTGGTGGTCCGAGAGGCCGGGCACCCGCTCGACGTTCCCCGTATGTGCGGCCCAGAGAGCTCGGACCGGATCTGCTTCATGCCGTGAGCTACGCGATGGCGCGCATTGAACAGAGCCAGGCCCGTACGGGCCGAAGGAGATGGGTGATGATCAAAGTAACAACGATGTGGGTAGGTATCCTCGTCGTCATGCTGGCGCTTGTCGTACCGGCTTCGGCCCAGCCGCCAGCTCCCCACGGAGGTGCCCAGCCTGGTCAGCACGAGGGCGCGGCGCCTGCGCCCGGGCATGGTCGCCCGGGCGGTCCGGGCATGATGGGCGGCCAGATGGATGGGCGCACCATGCAGATGCGCGGCGAGATGATGAAGGCCATGGGCGACATCATGATGAAGTACGGCAAGATGATGGAGACCCAGCCGCGATGAAGCCGCGTCAGCTCCTGCTCGGTCTCACGCTCATCGGGCTGGTAAGTGTCGCCTGGGCCGACGAGGTGCCCATAGCCGGCACCATCAAGAGTATCGACACGGCGGCCGGCACCATCACCGTGGAGGCGGCGGCCAAAGGCAAGGTGCGCGTGGTCACCATCGATGTCAAACCGGGGGCACGGATTGTGCGCTTTACTCGGAGTACCGAGGCGGGCAAGAGCGGGTTCGTCGAGCGCCCGGCCAGTTTGGCTGACCTGAAGCCGGGCTGGTCCGTCAGCGTCACCACCCGTCACGAAGGCGATCGCGAGGTCGCGGAGATCGTCAAGGTCGTCTTCGAACGGTGACTCCGGAGCGGCGGCCCCATGATCCTACCGTCTCGTTTGAGCTTCGCACCCGATTCGACCGGGCTGGTGGGGCCGCCGAGGGACAGATGGGGCACGAGAGTCTCAGCTCCTCTCGAGTCAGATCCCAGGCATTGCGCCGCTCTAGAGATGGCAGGTCTATTGCGTGTTAGGTAACGCATGATACGAGTCATCGCGACGAACGCAAGGCTCCCATCGTACGGAGTTGCGATTCTCGCGGTGCTTGTTCTCGTGGCATTCGGCGCGTGTCTCGTTCACGATGAAGTTGACGTCGACGACCATGGAGTGATCCCGCACGCCTGCGCAGCGATGCTGATCGGTGGGTTCATGGTCGGGCTACTTGTCGGACCGGTCAGCCGCTTGCCGCCGCTGGAACTCGTGCTGTACCTCTACGACGCTCCGCGTCGCCTCCTCGACCCTCCTCCCAAATCCCCCTCGCTCGTCTAGTTTGCTAGCCCTGTAAGGTTCACGCGCCCTCTGCGTCATTTCGGAGAGGTGTGCCCGGGGGCCAGGTCCCAGCTCAGCTGGCGAAACCTCCTGCACGGCTGGGCACGCCGTCGTGTCGGGCTGTCGAGTGGAGGGAACCGATGAAGGCGCGATTCGGGCTCATCGCCCTGATGTGGAGCGTGTCCGCCTGCGCAACGGCGGTGTGGGACAAGCCCGGTGTCACTCCTGGCGTCCTGGACCAGGACACTGCCGCGTGCGACCACGAGGCGAACCGTAAAGCGGACGCGATGTGGATGCCCGGACACATGGCCGGGCCCAGCAGGGTTAGCGGCGTCCCGTCGCTGCGGCAGTCCGAGCATCGACGGCTGTTTGCCCAGTGCATGAAGGCCAAGGGATACAGCGAGGTCAAGAAGGAGAACTGAGAGCAATGGGGGACCGGTTTCGCAGGAGCTGGCGGACGGTGCTGCTGCTGCTCGCCAGCCTGGCGCCCCATAGCGTCGGGGCGTTCATGCTGGGGGTGGCTGTCGCCGGCGCGGCGCCCGCGGAGGCGCGCGGCCATCCGGAAGGGCGCGTCGGCTTACCCGGGATGGTGCGACGCGTCCTGCCGGCGGTGGTGAGCATCACCACACGCCACATCGAGCGCGATCAGTTCAATCAGGCTGTACCCACGCGCGGGCTCGGATCCGGCTTCATCGTCGACCGGCGCGGATACATCCTCACGAACCGCCACGTCGTCGACGGGGCGGAGCAAATCAAGGTCACGCTCCCCGACGAGCGCGCCTTCCGGGCGACCCTCGTCGGCACCGACAGCTCGACCGATCTCGCCGTCTTGAGGATCGACGGCAGGAACCTCCCGACGATCCCGCTCGGGGATTCGAGCCGTCTGGCCGTTGGGGAGGCAGTCGTGGCCATCGGCAGCCCGCTCTGGATCGAGGGGGGGCCTACGGTCACCACAGGGGTGGTGAGCGCGCTCGGCCGATCCATGGAAGAGGAAGGACTTCCGATCCTTCACAACCTCATCCAGACGGACGCGGCCATCAATCCGGGTAACTCCGGGGGACCGCTCCTGAATCTGGCAGGTCAGGTGGTCGGGATCAACACCGCGATTCTCCCGTCGGCGCACGGGATCGGGTTCGCCATCTCGGTCAATACCGCGAAGCCGGTGTTGCGGGACTTGATCGTCCGGGGCCGTGTGCTGCGTCCCTCGCTCGACCTGGTGGCAGTCAGCTTGACGCCCCAGATCGCCTATGCCAACGACCTCGCCATCGAGCGGGGCGCCCTCGTGGTGCGACTCGTCGAGAAGGGCGCGGCCGAGACGGCGGGGGTGCAGGCCGGCGACGTCGTCACGGCCATCCAGGGGCGAGCGGTCAAGAACTTGCATGACCTCCACGACGCCCTGTCGCATCATCGGGCGGGCCAGACGGTGGAGCTGACGCTATGGCGCAAGGGGCTGAACGTGACGGTTCGCTCTGAGCTGAGCGGCGGACCATGAAGCGGCATCGGATAGCCAGCGATGCGCAGAGCCCGGGGAAGTCCACCTGCGGCGTGACGGTGCCGGGGGAGTGACTTGAGCCCTGACATCGCGCCATCAGACTGGGGTGCTGGCCGTCCACGCGGCAACATCAGCCGCTGGTGCATCGAGCACCCGTATGTCGTCATCGCCTTCTACCTCGGGGTGGCGCTGCTGTCGGTCATCGTCATCTTCTTCCAGATGCCGCGCCGGATGATGCCCTACGTCGAGAGCCCGATCGTCGCCGTCGTGTCCATGATGCCCGGCCTTTCGGCGGAGGAGATGGAGATCTACTTCTCCAAGCCGATCGAGGAGCGGATGGTCGATCTCAAGAACATCCACTTCGTCCGGTCGACCTCCCAGGAAGGCTTCTCCGTCGTCAGCGTCGAGTTCTGGTACGGCACCGATATGAAGAAGGCGCTGTTCGACGTGCAGTCCCTGATGAACGTCGTCCAGGCCGACCTCCCGATGACGGGAGCGAACCTGAAGCCTTCGTGGGTCCTGGCGATCGACCCGCTGAACATCCCCATCCTGAGCTTGGCCGTGACCGGCGAGAGCTATGACCCGGTCCAGCTCCGGACACTGGTCGAGAACGAGGTCGTCAACCGGCTCAAGGTTGTGAAGGACGTGTACTCGGTGGTGGCCTTCGGGGGCCAGAAGCTTCAGATGCAGGTCATCGTCGACCGCGAGCGTCTGGCCGCCTACCGGATGAGCCTGCTCGATCTCAAGAACGCCCTGGACATGCAGAACCAGTCCCGTCCGGCGGGGACGCTCACTTACCAGGACCGGGAGGTCGTCGTGCGGAGCGACGTCCGGGCCCGGGCTCCTGAAGAGGTGGCCGGGTATCCGATTGCCAGCATGGACGGGCGCACGGTCTATCTCCGGGACGTCGCCGAGGTCATCGATGCGCCACGCGAACAGCGGAGCCTCTACCGGTTCAACGGCAAGGAGGCGGTCGAGGTCTCGATCATCCAGCAGCCCGACGCCAGTTCCGTCCGGGTCATCGAGGCGGTCAAGGCGAAGCTGGCCGAGATCCAGGCGGACCATCCCGGCCTCCGGTTCGAGATCGCCTACGACAACGCCACCTTCGTGGGTTTTCTCATGGACAACATGTTCGAGGAGCTGGCCACGGCCGTGCTGCTCACCGGCCTCGCCGTTCTCCTGTTTCTCGGCAACATGCGCGCCACGGTCATCGCGCTGATCACGCTGCCCATGTCGCTGGCCATCTCGCTCCTGGCCATGGTGCCACTGGGCATGACCCTCAACAGTTCGACCTTGATCGGCCTCCTCCTGTCCATCGGTCGGCTGGTGGACGACTCGATCATCGACGTCCACTCGATCGAGCGCCATCTCCGCATGGGCAAGTCGCCGAAGGAGGCGGCGATCGACGGCATCACGGAAGTGCAGCTTGCCGTGCTGGCCATCGCCTTCATGCTCTGCGTCGCCCTCCTGCCGCTCGCGTTCTCCGGAGGGATCGTGCAGCTGATGTTCGAGGGGATCGTCTGGACCATGATCCTGGCCCAGCTCGCCTCCGCCCTCGTGGCCTTCACGCTGGCCCCGCTCCTCGCCGCCTACCTGTTCACCCCGCACAGCGTCGCGCACGAGGCACGGCGGTCGCGATTCCAGCGGTGGCTGCTCGATCCCTGCCAGCGCGCGCTGGAGCGCGTGGAGAAGGGTTACCGGACGAGTCTGGGATGGTCCTTGCGCAATCGGGTCGCCGTCCTGGGCGTGGCCACCGCGACCATCCTGGTGGCGGTGGCCCTGTATCCGCGGATCGGCAGCGAGATGATGCCGCTCGGCGACGTCTCCCAGGCCTTCGTGCAGCTGGAGGCGGCGCCGGGGACCTCCTTCGCGCGGACGTCGGAGATCGCGGCCGAGGTCGAGCGGCTGCTGATGAAGCAGCCGGAGATCGTGAAGGTATCGTCGGAGATCGGCTTCGAACCGGGAGGGACCTACTTCACGGGCTACAGCATGGGCTCGGTCAACTCAGCCTTCATGATGATCACCCTCGTCGATCTGTCGGAACGCCAGCGCGACATCTGGCAGGTCATCGACGGCGTGCGCGACGAAGCAATGCGTACTATTCCCGGCATCCGGCGGCTGACCATCAAGGAGATGGGGGCTGATGTGATGGCGTCCAGCGCCGCGCCCGTCCAGGTCATTTTCTTCGGCCCCGACTTGGCCAAGCTGGCCGAGATCGGGGCACAGGCGCGAAAGCTGGCCGAGGCGATTCCGGGCTTCCATCAGGTGGCGACCTCGTGGGCCGACACGCTGCCCCAGCTCCACGTCGTGGTGGATCGAGCCCGGGCGCAGGAGATTGGCCTCACCGCCCAGGACGTCGCCGATCAGGCGTACTACGCGCTCAAGGGCGGCCTCACCACGGAGTTCTACCGGCTCGACAATCGACGACAGTTCACGATCCTGCTGCGCTACCGCGGGGACCAGCGGCGGGACCGGAGCGATCTCGAGCAGACGAAGATCGTCGGCAAGAAGGGCGAGGTGGTTCCCCTGAGCGCGGTGGCCCGGATCGACGAACGACCGGGTCCCCCCCTAATCGAGCACGACAACTTTCGCCGGGTGATCTCCGTGCTGGGGTATTACCGCAAGGGCGGGCCTCCGAGCATGGATCTCTCCATGGATCTCTTGATGGCCGCCCACGAGAAGATCGACTTCCCGCCCGGATACGGGGTCGAGCTGCGCGGCGATATGACCCAGATGGAGGAGTCCTTCCGCCGGCTCCTCCGTGGTCTGGCTCTGGCCCTGGTGCTCATGCTCCTGCAGCTCGTCGCGCAGTTCCGCAGTCTGGTCGAGCCCCTGAACATGCTCTTCTCGCTTTCACTGATGAGCGCGGGGATCCTGGGGGCCTTGCTCCTGGCCGGGCAGACGTTCTCCACCGTTTCCATCCTGGCCATCGTGATCCTCTCCGGGACCGTCCTCGCGGTAGCCGTGCTGCTGATCGATCTCGTGATGCGGTTGCGCGAGGAAGGGCTATCTCGTGAGGAGGCGATCCTCACGGCCGGGCCCATCCGGCTCCGGCCGATCCTCATGACGTCGATCATCTCGATCATCGTGCTCATTCCGGCGGCCTTCATTCCGCGCACGGGGACCGACGCGTACGCGCCCCTGGCCACCGTGACCATCGGGGGACTCTGCCTGGGCACCGTCCTGGCCCTCTATGTTGTCCCGGTCCTCCACACCTTTGCCGACGACGGCGCCCGCCTCGTCCGCCGGGCTCTGGCCCGGTGGCGACGGCCGGCGGAGGCGCAGCTGTGAATCGTGGCGCATCGAGTCCGGAGACCGCGCTTCGCGCGGCTGGGGGCTCCGCGGGTTCCGGTGTGGCCTGGTGGGCGGCACCGATCGAGGACGTGATCGCACGGGTGGCGAGCGATGTGAGCCGTGGTCTAGACACGCCCGAGGCGGCCCGGCGGCTGGCCCGGAACGGGCGCAACGAGCTGGAGCAGGGCGAGCGCGTGTCAGTCCTGGGCCTGCTGGTGGCGCAGTTCCGCAGCCTGCTCGTCTGGATCTTGCTGGGAGCGGCGGCAGTGTCGATGGCGGTCGGGGAGCGTGCCGACAGCCTGGCCATCGTCGCCATCGTGCTCCTGAACGCGGCCATCGGCTTCATCCAGGAATACCGGGCCGATCGCGCGGCCGTCGCGCTGGCGCGGATGACCGCCCCGCGCGCCCGGGTAGTCCGCGACGGGCGGACGCAGGTCATCGCCGCGGCGGAGGTCGTGGTCGGCGACATTCTCGTGCTGGACGCGGGCGACATCGTGGCCGCGGATGCACGGGTGCTGGCCGCCTCCTCGCTGCGAGCGAACGAGGCGCCGCTGACCGGAGAGTCCGAGCCGGTGGACAAGCGTGTGGACAGCTGCGCATCCGATACCCCGGTGGCCGATCGGTTCAACATGGTCTTTCTCGGAACGAGCGCGGTCGCAGGTTCCGGCCGGGCTCTCGTCGTCGCCATCGGCATGGCCACGGAGGTCGGCCGCATCGCCGAGCTGCTGCGCCCCGCAATCTTGCTCGAGGTCGGCAAAGTCTCGGGTGCACGGCGGAGAGGAGAGTCGGCGCCATCGCCCCCGGGACGGATCCTGGCAGGAGCCCAGCCATGACGCTCAATGAGGCGGATCGCTCGACCGTCGTGACCGCCGATGGCGGCGGAGCTACGGGGAGCCAGCCACCGTCGCGCCCGAAATCGCGCCGGCTCGGCCGGATCGTGCTGCATGCTGCGGTGGTCCTCGCCGTGGCGGCGGCTGGCCTCTGGGCCTATCGAGCCAATGTGCAGTCGGGCCGGCCCGGGATGGACATGGGCATGCGGGTCACGGCGGGGGCAGCACCATTTCCGGTCGCCCTGGTCACGGCCGAGCGTCGACCGATCTCCGGGACGGTGACCTACACGGGAAGCGTGGCGGCGTTCAACGAGGAGGACATCTATCCCCGAGTGACGGGACGCATCGTCGAGATGCCCGTTTACCCAGGCGATCCCGTGCGGGCGGGGCAGGTTGTGGCCCGCCTGGACGACGTGGAACTCTCGTCACGGCTGCGTGAGACGGAAGCCATGCTGGCCACCGCGGAGGCCAATCGCTTGCAGATGGAGGCCGAGCTGGTGGCCGCCCGCCAGGGAATTGTCCAGATGGAGAAGGAACTGGCGATGGTCGAGGCGGAGCTGACGTACGCCCGGGCGGTGGCGACGCGCTCGGAGCGCCTGGTGCAGACGGGCGCTATCTCGCGTCAGGAGTACGAGAACGACCTCTCAATGGCGACCGCGCTCGACGCCAAGCGCGAGGCCGCCCGCGCCAAGCTCGAGCAGATGCGAGCCATGGAAGGGGCCGCGCGCAAGAAGGTCGAGGCGGCGGGAGCCATGCGAGAAGGGAGCGAGGCCGCGGCCCGCACGGCGAAGGTCGTGCGCGATTACGTGGTGATCGAGGCGCCCAGCTCCGGCTACGTCGTCAAGCGGCTGGTAGCTCCTGGCGTTCTGGTGCAGCCCGGCATGGCGATTCTGAAAATTGCCCAGATCGACCGCGTCCGACTTCAGGCGAACGTCGGCGAGAAGGATCTCGCCTCGATCCGCGGCGGCTCGCCGGTGACGGTGACGCCCGTCGGGGCGAACCCGCGGCCTTTCACGGTTCAGGTCACGTCGGTCTTTCCCTTCGTGGACCAGGGCGCGCGTACCGCGGTCGTCGAAGCCATTGTGGGCAATGCGGGCCGGCGTTTCCTGCCCGGGCAGTACGTGCTGATGCAGTTCTCGACGGGCGAACGAGGCGATGCGGTGACGGTCCCACGGTCGGCCGTGGCCAGGATGGCCGGCAAGAGCACGGTGTGGGTCGTGAAGGACGACCGGGCGGAGCCTCGTTCGGTAATCACCGGCCTGGAGGGGCCCGATCGCATCGAGATTCGCCAGGGGCTCGCGGCCGGTGAGCGCGTGGTGGCGCGCGGGCGCGAGGGGCTATACGCCGGTGCTCGCGTCGTCGATGTGGGTGGCGGGAAGCCGGCTCCAGCTGACACGCACGATCACCGGGGCATGCCGGGGATGAGCGGCGGCAAAGCCCCGGAGGAACCCCCACGGGAGACATCGGGTGAGAGACCAGGGATGCCTGGCATGCGGCACTAAACCCCAAGGCAAAGGAGAAGCGCGCATGGCGGTTCTCGACCGCAGGGCACGATCCCACTCCTGGCAACTGTTCGTCGTCATCGTGGTGGCCCTTGCGCTGGTCGCGTCGGTGGCGCGGGCTCAGCCTTTGCCGCGATTCGATGGCGCGTTGACGGTGGACCGAGCCGTAGAGCTGGCCATCGAGCAGAACCTGCGTGTCAAGGCCGCGGATGCCGACGCTCGGGCCATGGAGTCGATGCGAAAGGAGGCGCTGGCCCCCTTCTGGCCCCAGGCCTCGGCCAACGGCTACTTCGTCAACCAGCGCCTCGCCCCGAACGTCTACACATCGGCCGGACCCACCATGGCCCGCAACTACCAGGTGTTCAATTCCGACCAGAACCGCGACGGCAACTTCACGGCCATGTACTCGCTGTTCGCGGGCGGGCGTGACTACTACACCTACAAGGCGGCCTCCCGCCGGGCCGAGGCAGGGCGGGAGATGCTGCGCGGCACGGAGGTAGATGTGGCGATGCAGGCGCGGCTCGATTACATCGCCTCCCTCCGGGAGGGAGAGAATCTGCGGGTTGTCGCCGATCTGCTCAGCGACATCGACGAGCGACTGCGCGTGACGCGCGAGCAGTTCGAGGCGGGCCGCGTCCCTCGTTACTACGTCCTCCGCGACGAGGCCGAGCGCGCCAACGTCGTCCAGGGCAGGCCATGACCCAGAGCCGAGCTGACCTAGCCCTGGTGGCCCTGAAGACCACGCTCGGCATCGACCTTGGGTCGTCACTAACCCTGACGGACCGCCTGGAGTACGTCGCCGTGACCGTCTCGATCGAGGACGGCATCCGCGAGGCGAGCGACCGGCAGCCGGAGGTGAAGGCAGCCGTCAAGCAGCGCGAGGCGGCCGAGGCCGAGGTGCGGGCGGCGTTTGGCAACTACTTTCCGCAGGTGTCACTCAGCTACATGTACGACTGGCTGTGGAGCAAAAACCGGAACGAATCCAAGAGCAGCGACGAGGGCTACTCCGTCGGCGTGGTGGTGACCTTGCCGCTGTTCGACGGGTTCCTGCGCGAGAACGCCCTCAAGACGGCCAAGGCCAAGCACGATCGGGCCGTGCAGGCCGAGGGGCTCGTGCGCCAGCAGATCGCCAAGGACGTAAACCAGGCGGCCCTTATGCTGGCGGCGGCCGACAAGGGCGTCGAGGCGAGCCGGCGGGGCGTGATCCAGGCCGAGGAGGACTTCCGCGTGGTGCGCGAGCGGTTCGAGAGCGGGCGGGGGATCCAGGTCGAAGTCCTGGACGCGCAGGTGACGCTGACCCGCGCCCGCTTCAACGTCGTGAACGCGCTCGCCGACTATCACACCGCCCTGGCCATGTGGCTCCGGGCGACCGGCCGGGTCCGCTGACCATCGGGGTCAACGGGCGACCGGCGCTGTGCACCGTCGAGACAGGAGGGATAGGTGATGAAAGCGCTTCTAGGGGCAACTGTGTTGGCTCTCGCGGCGGCGGGATGCTCGCCCGCTGCTTCGTGGCACGCGAGCTGGCACTCGGGCTGGTCCAAGCCGGGCGTGACAGGTGAAGCGTTCGAAGCGGACGTCCGGGCGTGTGATCTCCAGGCGATGCAAGCCATGGCGGGACAGCCTGGCCATCAAGGCTCAGCCACGGCGGGTGCGCGCCTGGTGAACCCGGCCCCAGCCGACCTTGTGGTCAAACGAGCATACCAAGGCCTACACGGAGTGCATGAAGAGCAAGGGCTACACGCCCACCAAGAGTAGCTAGGCACCGGGAACCGGACGAGGCTGCCCAACGGCGTGCAGCCGTCGCCCGAGACCTCAGCCTGGCATGGGAGGCAGGGATGTCAACGCAGCAACGTTCGAATGTGATGGTGCTGATGGTGCTCGCGACGCTGGCCGTCGTGACGGTCAGTGTCGCCGCTGCCCAGCAGCGGCGCATGGTGACGGTCAACGAGTTGGCCGCCACGAACCACCGGCTCGAGGTCGATGTGGGCACCGAGGTTGTCTTTGCCGATCCCCATTTCGCGCGGGTGTGGTTCCCGCGGGGTGGAGGGCCGGTGCTACGACGCACGGACGGTGCAATGGCGGCGGTCTTCGATCAACCAGGGGAGTACAAAGGCGTCTTCACCCTGATCGGAGGGCACGCAGCGGGCGACGTGTATCCCATGACCATCGTGGTCAGAGAGGCGTCGCGATGATGCCGGGTGTCCCGAGCGGCGCTATGCGGCCTGACTGGAGTCGAGCGTGCAGATCTGGCATCTGACGCCCGATGCCTGGCGCCATCCCCTGCGAGTGATTCCGGGGGCCCTGGTCACACTTCGGATCGGCACGTGGCCTGTCGGGCCCCGGCAGCAGGTGTGGGTGGAGTTCCATGTGACGTCCTGGTCCGGCGTGATCACCGCGAACCGCCTCCAGGCCCGCTGGATCGAGAATCGCGTCGAGAACTCGTACTGGGAGACGACGCTCGGCCCGTTCGACGACGGGGACCGCGTTAGGTACCGGGCCGTCGCGTCAGCCGAGGCAACCACCTCCACAACGGCCGACATGGCGTTCGCTGTTGGTCCCTCCATCCACCTGGCCCTGCTGTGGCACCAGCACCAGCCGCTCTATCGGGATCTCACCGCGCCGGCGGCCGGTCGCTACCGCTTTCCGTGGGTGCGGCTGCACGCCCTGCGGGACTACTTCGGGATGGCGCATCTGGTCGCCCAGCATCCCGGCGTCCATCTGACGATCAACTTCTCGCCGATCCTCCTCTGGCAGCTAGAGGAGTACGCACGGGGCCGAGGCGTCGACCGGGCGCTCGTGCTGACGCGGACCCCCACCGCCCGCCTGGCGGGATCGGAACGAGAGGAGATCGTGGAGACGTTCTTCGACGCCGACTGGCATCACCAGATCTACCCGCACTCCCGCTATCGTGAGCTGATCTAGAAGCGCTTCCAGAAGGGATCCTTCTCCGACCAGGACATCAGCGATCTTCGGATGTGGTTCAACCTGGCCTGGTTCGGGATCGAGCTGCGCAGGGGGCCGGTGGCGCTTCCCGACGGTCGAGTGGCTTCCGTGCAGCGCTTCGTCGAACAGGGGCGCGGGTTCATGGAGTCGGACATCGAGGCGATGCTCGCCGAGCAGATGAAGATACTGCAGAACACTGTTACGCTCCACCGCGATCTCCAGGAGCAGGGACAGATCGAGGTCTCCGTGTCTCCCCACGCGCACCCCATCGCGCCACTGCTGGTCGACACCGAGCGCGCGACCGTCGATCGACCCAGCGCGAGCCTGCCCAAGCCCTTCGCGCAGAGGATCTCGAAGCACAGATCGCGGCCGCCGTCGCGCTCTATCGCGACCGGTTCGGGAGGCCACCGAGCGGGATGTGGCCAGCGGAGGGCGCGGTGGCGCAGTGCTTGACCCCGCTCTTCGCGAGGCACGGCTTCCGCTGGGTCGCCAGCGACGAAGGCGTCCTGGCCCGGTCGGGCCGTCACGGCTACCGCGTCGAAGATCCGGGCGTGCTATGTCAGCCATACCGTGTCATCGAGAAAGACAGCGAGAGCGCCGTGACCATCCTGTTCCGGAACCGCCGCCTCTCCGATGCGATCGGCTTCGAATACGGAAGGGTTACCGATCCGGAGGCGGCCGCGGCGGCGTTTGTCGGCTCCGTCAAGGCGCTGGCGGCTGGTGGCCAGGGTGACCGCGATCTTCTCGTGACCGTCATCCTCGACGGCGAGAACGCCTGGGGAGGGTACCGCGACGACGGCCGCCCCTTCCTGCATGCGCTCTACCGGCGCCTGGTCTCCGATGAGGGAATCAAGACGGTCACCGTCTCCGAGTACCTCGACGGAAACAGCCCACGGCGGGTGCCGGCGCGTCCCGCCGCCGAACAAGCGCGCGTCTACGAGCTCTTCACGGGCAGCTGGATTGATGAGTGGGATTCCGCTCCGGGAGTCGATCTCGGGACCTGGATCGGCGAGCCCGAGGAGAACACGGCCTGGGATCTCCTGACGGAAGTGCGGTCCTTACTGGCGAAGGCCGGGCGCACGCCGGCGTCGCACTCGGAGGCGTTCCGAGCCCTCTACGCTGCGGAGGGCAGCGACTGGTTCTGGTGGTTCGGCTCCGATCACCAATCGGACGCCGATGAGGCCTTCGATGACCTCTTCCGCAACCACCTGCGCGCGGCCTGCCGGCTTGCCGACGTTGAGGTCCCTTCCGAGCTAGACCGCCATATCGTGCCGCATCGCGCGCTCTGGACCTTTAGCGCGCCCGTCGACACGATCCAGGCCGGTGATGAGCTGATCATCCGTACGAACTGTCCCGGGAACCTGTCGTGGACGATTGACGGATGGGTCACGATCGGCGAGGCCGCCTTGAGGCCGGTCGGCGGCGTGATGGCGGGAGCGGCTCGCTATGCGGTCACCCTGGGCCCCTTCCCGGCGTCGTCCGTCGTGCGCTTCACCTTCCGTTGCGGGCAGCCGGGCTGCGCCGGTGATTCTCCCTGTTGCCGCGGTGACGAGCGCGCCGTAAGCGTCGCCCGCATGGGTTGAATGGCCATGACCAGAGATCTCGTTTGCGGCATGACGGTCGACGAGGCGAGCGCGTCAAGCTCCTCGCATGGTGGCCGCACCTTCTACTTCTGCTCGCCCAGTTGCCAGGCGGCGTTCAATCGCTCGCCGAACGAGTACGAACGGCTGGCGGACGTGATACCGCCACCGCTCGCCCGGCTGCCGGAGCTGGCCAGGAATCTCTGGTGGAGTTGGCACCCTGAGGCCCGTGCCCTGTTCGGGGCATTGAAACCGCCGAGCGAGGAACCGGTCCATGACAACCCACTGCAGCTACTCCTCGGGCTGGATCGACAGACCCTCGAGAGATACGCGCACGACACGGAGTTCCTCGCTCGCTATCGGCGCGTGCTAGCGATGTTCGATGCCGATCTGGCCCCGCGTGGAAGCCAGCGAGGCTCGCTACTAGAGCCGATCGGCCCCGGGCCGATCGCCTATTTCTCCGCGGAGTTTGGCGTGCACAGTGCACTGCCCGTGTACTCGGGCGGGTTGGGCGTCCTGGCCGGGGACATCGCGAAGGAGGCGAGCGACCTCGGCGTGCCCCTGGTGGGGGTGGGCTTCATGTATCCGCAAGGATACTTTCGTCAGCGCGTATCGGCCGACGGCCACCAAGAGGAGGTGTACGAGCACCTTCGGCTGCCACTGGCTCCGGCCGCCCCGGCTTGCACAGAGGCGGGGCTGCCCTGTGTGGTGGCGATTCAGCTTCCCGACCGCGTCGTTCAGACCGCCGTCAGCGTGGTTCGGGTCGGCCGCGTGCCGCTCTATCTCATGGACACCGATCTCGAGCCCAATGCCCCCGACGATCGCGTGCTCTCGGCCCGGCTCTACGGCGGCGACCAGGAGCTGCGCATCCGGCAGGAGATCCTCCTTGGCATCGGCGGCGTCCGGCTGCTCCGAGCCCTCGGCATCGCGCCTGGCGTGTGGCACGCGAACGAGGGTCATGCCGCGTTCATGATGGTCGAGCGCGTGCGGGAACTCGTCGCCGACGGGCGGCCCTTCGACCGCGCCGTCGAGGAGGTGAAGGCGTCGACCGTCTTCACCACCCACACGCCGGTCCCTGCCGGCCACGACATTTTCTCGGTCGCCCTGGTCGAGAAGTACCTGGGGACTTACTGGCCTCAGCTCGGGCTCAGTCGGGATCAGTTCTTGGCGTTAGGGACCCACGACGCCTCGCCGGGCCTCAACATGACCGCGCTGGCGCTCCGGCTGAGCGGGCATCGGAACGCCGTGAGCCGCCGCCATGGCGAGGTGTCGCGCCGCATGTGGCGGCGGCTCTGGTCAGGGATTCCGGAGACGAAGATTCCCATCACTTTCGTGACCAACGGTGTGCATGTTCCCTCGTGGGTGGGACCCGAGATGGCGCGCTTGTACCGGACTTACCTCGGCGAGGATTGGCTCGATTGGCATGACGCGCTCGACCTCTGGGGGCGTGTGGACGCGATTCCCGGTCGTGAGTTGTGGGAGGCTCATCGGACTCTCAAGGGTCGCCTCGTGAAGTTTCTCCGTGACCGGGCCGCCCGTCGCCGCACTCATGGACTCGACGGCGCGGGGCAATCGGTTGCCGCCGGCGCGCTCCTTGACCCCGAAGCGCTGACGCTCGGGTTCGCTCGACGCTTTGCGACCTACAAGCGTGCCGCGCTGATCCTACGAGATCCGGTTCGACTGAAAATGCTCGTAACCGACCGGCAACGCCCCGTCCAGATCGTCTTTGCGGGCAAGGCCCATCCCGCCGACGAACCGGGCAAGCAGGTTCTCCGGACGGTGTATCAGGCGGCGGCGGACCCCGCGTACGAGGGGCGGATCGCCTTCATCGAGGATTACGACATGCATGTCGCGCAACACCTGGTCCAGGGCGTGGACGTCTGGCTGAATACGCCGCAGCCCCCGCATGAGGCGAGCGGTACGAGCGGCCAGAAGGCCGCCATCAACGGCGTCCCGAACCTCAGCGTACTCGACGGATGGTGGGCCGAAGCCTACGACGAGACCAACGGATGGGCGGTGGGCGATGCCCGGGCGGACGTCGACGAAGCCTCCCGCGATGCGGTGGACGCCGAGGCCCTCTACGGGCTCCTCGAGATGAAGGTGGTCTCCCTCTACTACGACCGAGGTATCGATGGGACACCAAGGGGCTGGCTGCGGGTGATGAAGCGCGCCATCCAGACGGTGACGCCGCGGTTCAGCGCCCGCCGGATGGTCAGAGAGTACGTTGAACGGCTCTATACGCCTGCCGCCAGACAGAAGGTAGACCACGAATGATGTCGCGCCGAAATGATGGCGGGTCACTCGGGGTGACTCGCGGCGGGAAAGGATGGCGCATGAAGTCGCGGTTTGATGAGGTCATTGAGATCCTGGAGCGGGCGCGCCCGCCCGCGAGCCTGGACGTCGCTGCGAGCCTCGAGGCCTATGCAGCATTCCTCGCCAAGCAGGGGTTGCGGGGCGAGGCGCGCAGTATCGAAGCCCGTGCGGCGGCAATCCGTGGACAGTGACGCGTTATGCGGTTTCGCTCTCTCGCGCGACGGGAACCACCTGGACGGGGCGGATCGTCCATGAGCCGCCCGGGTCCGGGGCCAGCGGCGACAACCTGGCCCGACACCGATGAGGTGGTCGAACACCTCTTGCGGGGCAAGGCCCGATTGCTCAGGTTTCTGGAAATGCGCCTGGGCAATCGCGCCGACGCAGAGGACGTCCTGCAGCAGGCGCTCCTGGTTCTGGTGGCGAAAGGACAGTCCCTGCGCCGCGGCCAGAGCGTCGTCGCCTGGTTCCACCGGGTGTTGCGCAACCTTCTGGTCGATGCCCATCGCCGCCGGGTGGCACGGGCCAAGCTCGCGGCGCGGCTGGAGGCGGAGGCACTGGTCACGGCAGAGAAGGAGGAGGCGCTCTTTGCCGAGATCTGCGCGTGCGTCCTCGACGTCATGAAGACGCTGCGGCCCGGGTACGCGGAGATCCTGCGGCTGGTTGAGGTTGACGACAGGCCGGTCACGCAGGTGGCCGACCGCCTGGGCATCACCGCGGCCAACGCGCACGTTCGGCTTCACCGGGCGCGTCGGGCCCTCCTGGAGGGGCTGCGGCGCGTGTGCGGGGTGTGTCTGGAGCATGGATGCTTCGACTGCACGTGCCGCACGTCGCAGGGTGCGGGCGCGACAGGCGGGGCAGTCGGGAGGGGACGGCGACGTTGAGGTGTAAGCCTCGGCTGGGGTGTGCGTTAGGGGGAGATAGAGGAAGTACGTGTGGAGGAGATCATGAGTACCGAGGCAGTGCCCGCCTGGGCCCTCATCCTGGCCGGCGGCGATGGTGTGCGCCTAAGATCGCTGACGAGCCAGATCGTCGGCGATGGACGCCCGAAGCAGTTCTGCGCGCTTCTCGACAAGGAGACCCTGCTGGAGCGGACCCGCCGGCGTCTCGACGTGGTGGTCCGACCCGACCGGCAGGCGGTCGTGGTGAGCCGGCCTCACAAGGCTTACTACGGGTACCTGGTGGACGAACTGGCGCCCGGACGCTTGATCGTGCAGCCGGACAATCGCGGGACGGGTCCTGGGATCGTGTACGCGCTTCTGCGCGTGGCCGAACTGGCCGAGGACGGCCCAATCGTGGTCTGCCCCTCGGATCACTACGTCTCTAACGATCGCGCATTCATGCGGCACGTCCAGCGCGCGCTCGAGGTTGTCCGCGAGGCGTCGGGGCGAGTCGTGCTCCTCGGCATTGAGGCAACCTCGGCTGAGGTCGATTATGGGTGGATCGAGCCTGCCGAGGCGCCGGGGGCCGTAGCCGAGGGGACGGTTCTCGAAGTGAAACGATTCTGGGAGAAGCCGTCGGCTCATCTGGCCCAGGAGCTGTTGGCAAACCGGTGCCTGTGGAACAGCTTCGTGATGGTCAGCCGGATCTCCACGCTGCTGGCGCTGACGGCGGCCACCGCCCCCGGCTTGATCCGCGCCTTTCGGCCGCTGTACACGGCGAGCCGTCGCGGTGGCCCGGAGGCAACCGTGGAGCGTGTCTACGGCGCGTTGGCCACCACGAGTTTCTCCCACGGCGTGCTGGTGCGCGCGGCAGGATCGCTGAACGTCGAGCGAGTGGGGGACGTGGAGTGGAGCGATTGGGGGATTCCCCGCCGGGTCATCGCCAGCCTGAAACGGGCTGGGCATGAGCCATCGTGGCTTGCGCGCGTGACGGTGGCGTAGGAGAGCAGACGGTGGCGCCAGTCGATCGAGAGGAACACGGGCATCGGCGCGAGGACGAGGGCATGGCTGACAAATCGCATCAGGAACGACGATGGTGGCAGTCGCGTTCGGGTCTGGCGCTGCTGGGATTCCTTGCCATCGCTGGGTTCTACCTCGTCACGGAGCACCGGGCGCATCTCTTCGGCGTGTTGCCCTATCTCCTGATCCTCGCCTGTCCGCTGATGCACTTCCTTCACCGGGGTCATGGCGGCGGTCACGGCGGCCACCGTGGGGGGAACAGCGGGCGGCAGGGGGCAGGATCGATGAGCGCGGAACCCGCGGCCTACGGCCTCTGGGTCCTGGTCGTGCTGAACGTACTGGTCTTTGCCATCTGCGCATTCAGCTTCACGCGTCCGCGCACCGCGCGCGACTGGCGCTCATTCGGGGCCTTCACGGCCTTCCTGGTCGCGCTCTTCACCGAGATGTACGGGTTCCCGCTGACGATCTATCTGCTCTCGGGATGGCTCCAGCGCCGCTATCCCGGGCTTGACCTCCTCACTCACGACGCCGGCCATCTCTGGGAAACGCTCCTGGGTTGGCGTGGAGACCCCCATCTGAACCCGCTCCACCTGCTCAGCAACCTCCTGATCGCCGGGGGGTTTGTCCTCCTGGCCGCGGCCTGGAGAGTGCTCTACGAGGCCCAGCAGGCCGGCCGTCTCGCGACCACCGGCCCCTATGGTCGTATGCGGCATCCTCAGTATGTCGGGTTCATCCTCATTATGTTCGGCTTCCTGCTGCAGTGGCCCACGCTGCTCACGCTTGCGATGTTCCCGGTCTTGGTCTGGATGTACGTCCGATTGGCCCGGGCCGAAGAACGCGAGGTGGCGCGGGAGTTCGGCGGTGAGTACGCCAGGTATGCCGCTCGCACGCCCGCCTTCATCCCACGCCTCAGACGGCCGACCCCGAGGCCGGCGTGATGGCAGAAGGAGGAGACGATGGCCAAAGATCCCGTGTGGCGGGGACGGCCAGGTGCGGGCGTGGTCGTGGCCGTACACGGCGTCGTGATCGACGTCGACTTGCTGAGCGGAGGACTCCCATCGATCACCCACGCCCTGGTGATCCACGATCGTCATCATTGAGCTCATGCAGCCGACCATGATGGGCACGGTTGACGAGTGATGGTATCGTAGACGTTATGCGTCGGAGCTTCTGCGGCCGGTGGTCTCCTCTGCTGATCTGGGTCCTCACGTTGACGGCCCTGGTCGCGCCGGTCGCCGACGTGATCGCATTCGGCCTTCATGACCACGTCAGCGTCTCGGCGCGCGCGCAGGGAGGCCTCACGCTCACGGGAGCGGACACGGCACCGAGCCACCACTGCGAGCTGGCCATGAGCCCGGGCGTTTTACTCCAGACCGATGAGCTCCCGGCGCCGGGCCCCATCGCCTCACCGCCTGGCGCGCCCCGCCTGATGTTGGCGTCGCATACGCCGATCGTGCCGTTCAACCCTCCTCGCGCCTAGTCCTCCCCTCCGCCTGCAGCGCCGGCCGCGTGGAATCGCGCGGTCTCTCCGTGGGAACGATCCATCGCGAGGGAGGACTTTCATCATGAGACGTGGACGGACGGCTTCCGTTGGTGCACTCGTCGCGCTGTTGGTGGCAAGCGCTCCTGCGTGGGCCCAGAGTGCTCGTTCGCCGTCCCGGGCCCCGATCACGCTCGCGGAGGCCCTGACGCAGGCGGTCGCCCGCAACCGCGACCTTGCCGTGAGCCGCCGCAATATCGAGATCAGCCAGGGCCAGCTCCGCCAGGCGCGGCGCTATCCCTTCAACCCCGAGCTGAACCTCGAAGGCCAGGTCGGCCAGGGCAAGGGGCGCGACGTATCACCCCCCGAGCGGCGCAGCCTCGGCGGCGGCAGCTTCGGTGTCTCCCAGGTGGTCGAGATCAAGGGGCAGCGTGGGCTCCGCGTGCGGGCAGCCGAATCCGACCTCTCGCGCACGGAATGGGAGGTCCGCAACACCGAGCGCGAGGTGGTGGCTGACACGACGCAAGCCTTCAGTAATCTCCTGCTCGCACAGGAACAGGTAGTCTTGGCCCGCCAAGCCTTCGAGCTGACCACCGGGCTGCGGAACACCGCGAGCGGACTGGTGCAGACGGGCGCGGTCCCCGAGGTTGACCTCCTACGGGCGGACGTCGAGGTGCGGCGGGCGACCAATCGGGTCACCTTGGCCGAGGCGACAGTCTCGCGTGCGTCTCGGGCACTGGCTCTGTTGATCGGCGCCCCACCGGAGGACGCGCTGTACGCCAGCGGTCCCCTTCTCCTCGACGCGCTGCCAGGCGACCTCGAGACGCTACGCCGATCGGCGCGAGAGAGCCGTCCCGATGTCAAGGCGGCCGAGGCGGCCATCAAGAGCGCCCAAGCGGCCGTCGACCTGGTGCGCGCCGAGCGGTTTGTCCCGTCGCTGACCCTCTCGGCAGGCTACGGGGAGGCGCTCGATTTCGACAGCACGAATCGCCTGGCGCTCTTCGGGGTCTCGATCCCGCTGCCCATTTGGAATTCGAGGGACGGCGATCTTCAGGCCGCCGCCGGCGAGCTGCGCAAGCGGGAGACCCACCTCGGCCGGATCTTGGCCGGCATCGATAAGGAGGTCGCGACAGCGTTCGACCAGTTCGCGGCCGCGCGCACGGTGGTGGAGGAGTACGTGAAGCAGATCGTCCCCGGCCAGGAGCAGAACGTGGCGATCGTCCAGGATGGCTACGCGCTTGGTCAGTTTCGCATCACCGATGCTCTGCTGGAACAGCGCGAGCTCATCGAGACGCGCGCCGGGTACCTGGAGGCGATCGCGGCCTACAACGCGGCGCGGGTGGAACTGGAGCGAACCGTCGGCGGAAGGCTGGCGCAATGAGGACGCCCCGTCGCATCGCCGCGATCCTGGTGGGAATCCTCCTGGCATTGGTGGCGGGGATCTGGTTCGTTGGATTGCCTTCGCTGCGAGCCGGCAAGGACACGAGTCCACCAACCGGCGAGCACAAGGAGTCCGCCGGCGCCAGGGACCATGATGAGGCGGGGCCGATCAAGCTCTCGTCCGAGCAACGGCAAAGCTTGGGTATCAAGGTCGAACCGATCCAGGCCCGGGTGCTGGAGGAGCAAATCGAGGTTACCGGTAAGATCGCCGCCAATCCTGAGCGGACCGTCGTGGTCGCGCCGCGGGCCCAGGGGCGTGTCGTCCGCGTGCTCGTCCGTCTCGGCGACACGGTCGACGCGGGCGCGACGCTCGCGGTGCTCGACAGTCCAGAGGCGACCGATCTCCTGGGCGAGCTGGCCCAGGCCGAGTCCGCGCTCTCACTGGCCGAGGTGCGCATCGAGCAGCAGCGCCGGCTCTACCAGGCGAAGCTTCGCGTCCTCGAAACGGCGGCCGGCCAGCCCAGCGCCGAGGCGGCCCTCCGCGATCTCGGCAGCGTGGAGCTGGGGCGCGCCAAGCAGGAGTACATCGGCGCGCTGGCCAAGCTCGAACTGGCGCAGGCCGAGTACGACCGCGAGACTCTCTTGGTCGAGCGCAAGATCGGAGCCCGCAAGGACCTCATCCGAGCTGAGAAGGAGCTGTTGGCCACCCGCAGCGAGGTGAGCGCCGCAGCCGAGGGGATCCGGCTGAGCGCCCGCCAGGAGTTGGCGGAGGCTGAGACTGCCCTCCAGCAGGCGCGCACCCAGCGCGACAAGATCCGGGACAAGCTGCGGCTGCTCGGGTTCACGGACCAGACGATCGCGGAAGCGCGGCGGGTGCCTGGCCAGCGTCCGCTCATCCCACTGGTGGCGCCGTTCCGCGCCACCATCATCGAACAGCAGGTCAGCGAGGGCCAGCTGATTGATGCCGCCTCCGTCCCTTTCCGGCTCGCCGATCTCAGCACGGTGTGGGCCTTGCTCGACGTTCCGGAGACGGACGTGGCGGCGCTGCGGCGGGGGCAGGAGGTTGTCGTGGAAGCGGGACGGGACGGGCAGATCCGGCACAACGGGCGTCTGGTCCACATCGGTGACGTGGTCGACGAGGCCACCCGGACCGTCAAGGTCCGCGTCGAGATACCGAACCCCGAACGGCACTTCAAACCGGGCATGTTCGTTCGCGCTCGGATCACCTCCCGTCGCCCGGGCCCCGCAACGCTGGCGGTACCGAAGGACGCCGTCTTTCTCCTCGATGACGGGCCGGTGGTCTTCGTTGAGGAGGGCGACGGCTTCGTGCCCCGCTCCGTGCAGGCCGGGCAGGATGTGGGCGGCTGGATCCCGGTGATGAAGGGCCTGGCTGCGGGCGACAAGGTGGTTACCAGCGGTGGCTTCGCCGTCAAGGCGCAGATCCTGAAGGCGAAGCTCGGGGAAGGCCACTGAGATGCTGGCTCGGATCGTCGAGGCCTCGCTGCGCTACAAGTACCTCGTCATCTTCGCGACCCTCTTCGTGATCGTGCTGGGCGTCCGCGCCCTCACCACGATCCCGATCGACGCATTCCCCGACGTCAGCCCCGTGCAAGTCCAGGTCTTCACCGAATCGCCGGGCCTCTCGCCGGAGGAGGTCGAGAAGCTCATCACGGTCCCCGTCGAGTCGTCGATGGCCGGCTTGCCGAAGGTCGAGCTGATCCGCTCGCTGTCGATGTTCGGGCTGTCCTTCATCACGATCTTCTTCGAAGACGGGACGGACGTGTATTTCGCCCGACGGCTCGTCCTGGAGCGCCTCGGCGAAGCCAAGGAGCGGATCCCGGAGGGTTTCGGGACGCCCCTGATGGGCCCAAATACGACCGGTCTCGGGCAAGTTTTCCAGTACTACCTCCAGTCCAACGACCGCCAGCTCTCGCAGATGGATCTGCGGTCGCTGCAGGACTGGTCCGTCCGCCTCCTGCTACGCACGGCACCGGGCATTGACGACGTGCTGTCGTTCGGTGGCGACGAGCGTCAGTACCAGGTGCTCATCAACCCCGCCAAGCTCGTGAAGTACGGGCTAACCCTGGCCGAAGTCCTTCCGAAGGTGGGGGCCGGTAACAAGAGCGTGGGCGGCCAGTTCCTGGTGCGCAACCGCGAGGAATACCTCGTGCGCGGCAGCGGCTGGGCCCAGTCGATCGAGGACCTCGGGCGGATCGTCCTCAAGGAGGAGAAGGGCACGCCGGTCTACCTGCGCGACGTGGCGGAGGTCGTCCAAGGCCCTGCCCTCCGCCGCGGTGCCGTGACGCGCAATGGTGAGGAAGTGGTGACGGGCATCGCCCTCAAGCGGAGCGGGGAGAACACCAAGCAGGTCATCGAGAACGTCAAGGCGCGGCTGGAAGTGGCCCAGAAGGCCATGCCGCCCGGCGTGAAGCTCGTGTCGTGGTACGACCAAACGGAGCTGGTCGACAAGGCCGTGGGCACCGCCGAGCGCGCGCTGCTGGAAGGGGGCGTGCTGATCATCGTGGTCCTCTTCCTGTTCCTCGGTGAAGTCCGCTCGGCTCTCGTCGTCGTCTCGGCGGTACCGCTGTCGATGCTGGCCGCCTTCCTGCTGATGAAGCTCACGGGACTCTCCGCCAACCTGATGTCGCTCGGCGGCCTGGCCGTCGGCATCGGCATGATGGTCGACGGCGCTGTAGTGATGGTGGAGAACAGCTTTCGCCTCCTGTCTGCCCGCCGCCCCGACCCGCACGCCCGGGACGTGGCGATCCTGGAAGCCTGCCGCGAGGTCGCCAACCCCGTGGCCTTCGCCATCCTGATCATCATCGTCGTCTTCCTGCCGCTCTTCGCCCTGACCGGCATCGAGGGGAAGCTCTTCCAGCCCATGGCCCTCGGCGTCACCTTCGCCATGGTAGGGTCGTTGATCCTGTCGCTTACGTTCATCCCGGCGCTGTCGAGCCTCGTGCTGCGGGCTCACGGCGGTCACGAGAGCTTCCTGTTCCGGAAGATCCAGCCGGCCTATCGGTGGTCGCTCGAGCGCGCGCTGAACCGACGCGTACTGCTCTTGGCGGGCGCCGTCGGCCTCTTCGTGGCGAGCCTCGCCGCGTTTCCCTTCCTCGGCACGGAGTTCGTGCCGGTCCTCGAGGAGGGCTCCATCCAGTACCGGATCACCGATATCCCGAGTGCCTCCCTCGGTGAGAGCCTGGACGTGGCCAAGAAGGCCGAGCGGACTCTGCTCACCATGCCGGAGGTCGCCTACGTCGTTTCGAAGACCGGGCGGGCCGAGCGCGGTGACGTCGAGGATGTCAACAACACCGAGGCGTACGTGGCGCTGAAGCCGCTGTCGGCCTGGCGCTCAGGCCTCACCAAGCCGGCGCTCGTGGACGAGATGCGCGAGCGTCTCGAGGCCGAGCTGCCGACCGCGCTCTTCAGCTTCGGGCAGCCGATCCAGATGCGTGTCGACGAGCTGATTTCTGGCATCCGCGCTTCGCTCGCGGTCAAGCTATACGGCGAGGATCTGGCCACCCTGTCGAAGCTGGCCGAGCAGATCAAGGACGTCCTCACGTCGGTCAAGGGCGCCAAGGACGTGCAAGTGGAGACAGTCCTCGGCAAGCCGACGGTCACCATCCAGGTCGATCGCGCGGCGGCCGCCCGCTTTGGCCTCAACGCGGCTGACGTGCTGGAAATCGTGCAGGCGGGTATCGGTGGCGAGACGGTCAGCGCCCTGCTCGACGGCGCGAAGCGCTACGACATCGTTGTGCGCTTCGACGACGCGGCCCGCCGCGACGTGGCTGAGATCATGCGGATCCCGCTCCGGACGGCGGAAGGCAATCTCGTCCCGCTCTCGCGCGTGGCCGAGGTCGTCGTCACCCCCGGGGTCGCCAAGATCCGCCGCGAGAGCCTGGCGCGGCTCATCGTGGTGCAGGCCAACGTGGAAGGACGGGACATCGGCGGGTTCGTCACCGAGGCCCAGGAGAAGATCGGCGCCGGCGTGAAGCTGCCGCCCGGCTACTACACCGACTGGGGCGGCGCCTTCGAGAACCAGCGGCGGGCCATGCGCACGCTGACCATCATCGTGCCCCTCACGATCTTGCTGATCCTGGTGCTGCTCTACACGGCCTTCAATTCCTTGCGGCACGCGCTCCTGATCATCTCCGGCGTGCCCTTCTCGGTCATTGGCGGGATCTTCGCCTTGCTGCTGTCGGGCCAGAACCTCTCGGTTCCGGCGGCCATCGGCTTCATCGCTGTTTTCGGGGTGGCGATGCTCAACGGCGTGGTGCTCGTCTCGTACCTGATCCAGCTCGGGGAGGAGGGGCTGACGCTCGACGAGGTGGTACGCCGGGGCTGCGCGCTCCGGCTGCGGCCGGTGCTGATGACCGCCACGGTGACGATCCTGGGCCTGGCGCCGCTCCTGGTGGCGCGCGGTATCGGGGCCGAGGTCCAGCGCCCCTTGGCGACGGTGGTGGTGGGTGGACTTTTCACCTCGACGCTCCTGACACTCTTCCTGCTCCCTGCGCTCTACCTGATCGTGGAGGGCCGGCGAGCGCGACGGGAGGCGAGGCTGGGGGAGGCGAGCCATGCGTGAGATCAAGGCATTCGTCCGAGTGAACGTGGTGGACCGGGTCGTCCAGGCGCTGGAGACGGCGGGGATCGACAACATCACCATCATCGACGTGCGCGCCATCTGGACGGGATTGCGCGGGGCTTCTCCAGATCTCCAGTACTCCCTGAAGCTCGCGGAGCGGTACATGAGCGTGGCCAAGATCGAGACGCTCGTCCGCGACGCCGACGTCGAGCAGGTCATCGAGATCATCCGTGCGGCAGCGCGAACAGGTCGCCCCGGGGACGGCGTCGTCTACGCAATCCCCGCCCAGAGCGTGGTGCACATCCGAACGGGGCAGCGCGACGAGGCGGCGATCGGGTAGGGCTGGCGGCTTCCTTCCGATGGCGACTGAGGCCCTTGGCTTATGAGCCGGCCGGGTTGGAGGGTGTTGTGAGGAGAATCAAGATCGTTCTGCTGCAGCTCGCCGGTCACTTAGCGACGGCGATGCTGGTGATTGGCCTGGGAGGCTGCGGGGCCTCGCTGACTCAGAGCCCGCCCCATCCCGACCGCCCCGAGATCGTGTCCGGACGTCTCATGGCAGGTCGCGTGCGAAGCGGCTGCCCGATCAGACTTCGGCTCACCATCCGAGACGCCGAGGCGAACATCGCCCGTGCGCTGGCCTCCTGGTCCTACGAGGGATCCACCGGGCTGGGTGGCAAGCCGGTACGAGTCGTGCAGGATGGCTTCGCAGCGGTCGCCCTCGACGTGTCCGCCTTAGCGGGAAGACGGCAAGGAGAGGTCGAGATTGTCCTCACGCCTCTGCAGCCAGGCCAGTACGTCTACTCGGTGCAGATCGAAGACGCGACCGGTCACCGAAGCAACGTCCTCGAACAGGCCTTCACCGTCCTGGCGCAGCCCGCAGGAAAACCTGTCCCGTGTGCGGACCCAGTCGAGTGAACCTCGGCGGGACCGCCATCGGCCCGCGGCGGCGGCGCCCTCCAATTTAGCGCGGGGCATACATGATCACCGCCACCCCGGCCAAGCAGATCAGCGCCCCGAGCAGATCGAACCCATCCGGGCGTACGCCGCCGATGCTCCAGCCCCATGCGACGGATAGCACCACGAACACGTCTCCATACGCCGCGTAGACCCGCCCGAAGTGAGCTGGCTGGTAAGTCGGCACGATGCCGTAGAGAGCAAGAGTGACAGCTCCGATAGCGCCCAGGGGCCCACGAATCGCCATCTCGCCACCAGCGCCAAACGAGATAGCCCCCGCCGATCTCCAGGATCCCAGCCACGATGAAGAGCGCGAACGACAACACGATGTGTGACCAGGCCATCTCGTTCTCCCGACGCGGCGTAATCTCGGAGCAAGACCATAGCGTAAGCCACTCGGATGGGGTCTGACCCGATCCGCGTGGCCGGTTCGCAGGAGCTGGCCTCAGCGTCGTGGCCCAGGCGGGCTGGCAGGCCGGTTGCGCTCGCCGATATCTAGAGATATCATTAATTGCTGATATGATGTTTCAGGCGGGCCGGCCCGATGAACGGAGACGCGCGCGATGAGACAAGTCATGCTCTTTCTCGGAAGCGTGCTGGATCTTCACGCTCTGGTCTGGGGACAGCAGTCGCCCTCCTGGGAGTCCTGGGGAATGCACCCGATGTGGGGTGTGTGGGGAATCGGGATGATGCTGTTCATGCTCGTGTTCTGGGGCTCGGTGATCGCGGGCATAGTGTTGCCATACGCTGGCTAGTGCAGCAGGGACCGGGCGCGCGTTCGGACGCGGCGCTCGACATCCTGCGCGAGCGCTACGCGCGGGGAGAGATCGATCGGAAGAGATTCGTCGCCCGGACGCGCGCCCTATGAACTCGCGAGCTCGCGTGTCGCTTGTTCTTGCCGCGAAGCTCTTTCGCGGTCTCGGCGAGCCCTCTCGGCTACGAGTGCTCACAGCCCTGTGCGACGGACCTCTGAGCGCGGGCGAAATCGTGACCCGGACCGGGCTGAGTCAACCCAATACCTCCATGCACCTCAAGTGTCTGGGCGAGTGCGGCCTGGTGACGTGGGAACGCGACGGGCGGTTCATGCGCTACCAGGTCGCCGACAAGCGCGTGCTGAAGCTGCTCGACCAAAGTGAGGAGCTGTTGCTCCGGATCGGGCCGCTCATCGAGGCATGTCCGCGGTACCGGCGGCCCGGACGAGAAGGGCTTCGGCGCGCGGGAGGGCGTCGGTGAAACGAATCCTCGAACTGACGGTTCCGGACCTATGCTGCGCTGACGAGGCACAGCAGATCCGGGCCGCCGTGAGCCGGCTTCCTGGAGTGAACGAGGTGCAGACGGCCGTGGGCGCCCGCAGGGTGATGGTCGCCTACGAGCCGGGCCACGCCACCCCGGAAGCAATCAGGGCGGCGATTCACGGGCTCGGCATGACGGTCACCGAGGCCGGATCTCCCGCATCGCGACGGCGGAGACCGCTCCCGGACCTGCTCGGATGGGCATTCGTCTCCGTCATCGCGGTCGTCGCCCTGGTGGGGATCGTGGGTGAGCGGCTCGGCCTCGTCGAGGTGTTGGTCGAGCAGATCCCGCCGTGGCTCGCCCTGGCGGCGGTCGTGGCCGGGGGCTACCCGATCTTTCTCAACGTCATTCGCGCGCTCCGGAACCGCTCCGTGACCGCCCACGCGCTCATGAGCCTCGGCATCGTCGGCGCGCTCGCCATCGGGCAGTACGCCGCAGCGGCGGTGATCGTCTTCTTCATGCGGCTGGCCGACTTCATCGAGGGCTTCACGACCGAACGCTCACGCCGGGCGATCAACGAGTTGCTTACGCTCGCGCCGGAGACGGCGCGGGTGGAGCGCGAGGAGCGCGAAATGCTCGTCCCGGCCGAGCAGGTCGGACGCGGCGACGTCGTGCTCGTCAAGCCGGGCGAGCGAATCGCCGTCGACGGCGCCGTGATCGATGGGCGCGCCAGCGTCAACCAGGCGCCCATTACCGGCGAGTCCGTCCCCGCGGAGAAGCGAGCGGGCGACCGGGTGTTCGCGGCCAGCATCTGCGAGCGGGGCGCCCTCCGTGTTCGCACCGAGCGCGTCGGCCGGGACACGACCTTCGGCCAGATCATCCGGCTGGTCGAGCACGCGGAGGCCTCCAAGGCGCCCGTCCAGCGGTTCGCGGATCGCTTCACCGCGTACTACATTCCGGTGGTCCTGGCCGCCGCGCTGGCCACCTTCATCATCGGCGGAAACGCCACGGCCGCCGTGGCGACGGTCCTCGTCGCGTGCTCGTGCGCCATCGCGATGGCCACGCCGATCACGGTGCTGGCCGCGGTCGGCCGCGCAGCCAGGGCCGGGATCATCATCAAGGGTGGGCGGTACCTAGAGGCGCTGGCCAAGGTTGACACCGTCGTGATGGATAAGACCGGCACCCTCACGGTAGGGCGGCCCGAGGTGGTTGAAGTCATCTCGCTGGACGGCGCGAGCGAAGCGAGCCTGCTGGCTCTCACCGCATCGATCGAGCGACGCTCGGAGCATCCGCTCGCGGCCGGGATCATCCGTGCCGCGGACCAGCGCGGCTTGTCGCTTGGCGAGCCGAAGGAGTTCGAGGTGTACCCGGGCGAAGGTGCGGTCGCGACCGTAGATGGCGCGTGGGTCCTGTGCGGCACCGAGCGGCTGCTGGCGCGCTTCGGGATCGATGTGCCCGATCACGTGCGGGCCCGCGTGCGTGGGTTGGCCGAGGACGGCCGGTCGGTCGTCCTCGTGGCGCGGGAGAAGACACTGATCGGCCTGATCGCGCTGGCCGACACGATCCGGCCGGAAGCCGAGGCCGCCATCTCGGCCTTGCAGGCGCTCGGCGTGCGCCAGCTCTTGCTCCTCACCGGCGACCGGCGCGAGGTGGCGGCGGCGGTGGCCAGTCGGCTCGGGCTCGACTTCGAAGCCGAGGTGCTGCCCGAGCAGAAGATTCGCGTGGTGGAGCGGCTGCAGCGCCAGGGCAGGATCGTAGGGGTGGTCGGCGACGGGATCAACGACGCGCCCGCGCTGGCCCAAGCGGACGTGGGGATCGCCATGGGGGTGGCGGGAACGGACGCCGCCATCGAGGCCGCGCACGTGGCCCTCATGCGGGACGACTGGCGCGGCGTCCCGGAAGCCATCACGATTGGCCGCCGCGCATTCCGGACGATCCAGCAGAACCTGTGGCTCACGGCCGGCTACAACGTGGTGGGCATCCTCCTCGCCGCCACCGGTTGGATTCCGCCGATCCTGGCGGCGGCCGCGCAGGCGCTGCCGGATGTGGTCGTGATGCTCAACTCGTCCCGGCTCCTTCGCGCGCGCTTGACCTCGCGCTGAAGGGCGAGTGCCCCCCGGGCCTGATCCAAACCGCTCTTTGAGCGGGAAGTGCGGGTATCGCATAGCTAGCGACAGGAAGAAGACGAGGTACGCCGGCAGCCCTCTGCGAAAGTTGATCCACTCTTGACATTGCCCCAGGGGAAAGGTCGTAGACTCCCATTGTGAGCAAGGAAATCCTGACCATTGGACGGGTCGGTGCAGAGGCGGGCGTAGGCCGCAAGGCTATTCGGCTGTACGAGGCTCATGGGTTGATTCCCCGCCCCGCCCGCGGCGAGAACGGGTATCGTCTCTACTCGCCCGAAACCGTGGAACTGATTCGGTTCATCAAACGCGCCCAGGCCATCGGCCTCAAGCTGGTGGAGATCAAGGAGATCCTGGGGATCCGACGGCAAGGGCGCCTTCCTTGTGAGCACGTTCGGGCCATCCTGCAGCAGAAGCTCACCGCCCTGGATCAGCGCCTCACTGATCTTGTGGAGCTGCGCCGTGAGCTTCGGAGCATGCTGAAAGGCTGGTCGCGATCGCGGAGAAGAGGATTCGTTTGCCCGCACATCGAGGTCGTCTCGTTGAGGCCGCGCTCTCTCATGAGTCGCAGCGCCGCGAATGATCTAACTTCGTAACCGGATGAGGAGGTGCAGCATGGCAGAGCCAACGGTTCATCCGACGCGTAAGCGCCTGATCGAGGTCTTCTCCGCGGGTTGCCACGCTTGTGAAGAGACCATCAAGATGGTCCGGCAGCTCGCCTGTCAATCATGTGAGGTCAAGATCCTCGACATGAAGAGTCGTGAAGTAGCCACCCTCGCCCAGAGTCTGGGGATCCGATCGGTGCCCACGGTCCTGATCACGTCGAGCAAGCTCGCCGCGTGTTGCGCCTCGGGCCCTGGCCCCGACGAGACAACACTCCGACGGCTCGGGGTTGGCGAGCCAACCCCGACTGGGCGCAAGCGCCTCATCGAGATCTTCAGCGCGGGTTGCCACGCATGTGAGGCGGCTATTCGACTCGTCGGGCGGATCGCGTGCAGCTCGTGCGAGGTCAAAGTCCTCGATATGAGGGATCGCGAGGTGGCAGCGCTCGCCAAGAGCCTCGGCGTTCGGCACGTGCCATCCGTGGTGATCACCGCCACCGAGTTCGCCTCGTGCTGTGCGGGCCGGGGTCCAGAGGCGAGCGCCCTGAAGGTCGCTGGCGTCGGGCTTCCAATCCTTGTCCACGGCTAAACGTACCTGTAGCTCGGCGGAGCAAACATCAAGCGGCGACCGATCAGCGCCCTACACGATCTTGGCCAGGACGATCATCCCGCCGTCCATGTGCATGGGCTTGTGGCAGTGCAGGAACCAGCCGTTGCGGAACGTGACGCCGCCGAATGACCGGATCAGTGGTGCTCGTACAGGCCGATGGGGACAATGTTGTTCCAGCTGTCGGTCGTGTGGCAGCGCCAACACTGATTGACGATGGCGTCCCGTTGCCCCGTGACCGCTCGGTCCACCATCTCGAAGTGCATCATGGTGTGGCTGGGCGGCGGCCGATGGCATTCCGCGCAGAGGCGGGAGCGCGGCGACGGATGCCGGAAGCCGCCGATGGTCCACGTGTCGACATGATGGCAGTCAAGGCAGCGGTCGCCAAAGAACGCCCGATGTCGATCGACGTGGCAGACAGAGCAGGCGAGGTCAGGATTGAGGACAGCGTGCTCCATTCTGGAGATGCGGCCTGTCCGCCCGTGGTGCTCGAGGTGGCAGGTCGTACAGCGGCTGGCCTCGGCGTGGAAGGCCGTGTCTCGCCGGGTCATGAGTTCTCGATTCGCGAGGTGGCACGCTCGGCATTTCGCGTCGGGGACAGGACGAAACGCGGCGTGGCACGCCTGGCATTGGGTGCTCAGGTCGGCGTGCGCCGCACTAAGCGCTTCCGGCGACGCGACCCAGCCGACGCGATCGATCCAGCGCGGAGGCGCTCCAAACGGCATGTCGCCCGGGCGGGTTCCCGCCCGGGGAAAGAATGTCGCCCGCCACTGCCATGTGAGAGCTACCGCCAACGCGGCCGTTGCGATCAGGATCATCGCCGCGGGCCGACGCCTCACCGGGGAAACCAGCGCAGCCCCGTAATAGGTCACCAGGAGGACGTGGATCGCCCACAGGAGGTAGAAGGCGCCCGTGAGCACGAGGTGAAACGGCAGCCAGAGCCTGAACCAGCTTCGCATCCGTTCGTGCAGGGCGATCGACGCCTCCAGCGCCGCCGCGGCGTCGACCAGTTCCCACGCGTGCCGCGCCGTCGCCCGCCGTTGGGAGTCCCGGAGTAGCCATGGAAAGAGGACGGCCAGCCGCACCCCGCGTCTGGCCTCTTTGGCCCCGACGGCACCAGTCAGGTCCCGAAAGACGGGAGGCAGCGACGCCTCGAGCTGCTCTCGCGCGGCCCGCTTCTCGCTGAGCTGCTGGCTGCACTGCTGTAGCAGGTAATGCCCGGTGAACCCGCTCAGGACCACGATCAACATCAGCAGCGTCAGCAGGATTCCGACGGGGTTGTCGAATTTGTGCCCCGTGTGCAGGAGGGCGAGGATCGTCCCGACCAGACTCGCATAGATGTGCACGGCCAGGAATGTTCTGAGCCGGGGGCCTCGCAGCGTGAAGAGACGCTTGGCCGCGCTATAGGCGAGCGGTACGAGGAGCAGGAGGTTCCCGGCGATGCCCAGCGCGCCCCCCATGGCGCTGCCAGGAAAGCGGGGATCGACATGGACCAGGAACCGGAGCCAGAAGAGTAGCACGAGCCCCGTGAGGAGGAAGGCGAGGATGTTCCCCCGCTCGGTCACGGCGAGGTGTTGTCTGCCGTCAACCGATCGAGCGTCGCCAGCGCGCGACGGACCTTGTACAGATACAGCACGACCCCAGCCAGGACGAGGGCGGTCAGGAAAGCCATCGCCCCCAGGTGCGCCCAGGAGATTCCCCAGGGCGCCCCGGCGCGTGGCGATCCGGGCGTGCCCCCAAGATTCATCTGCCCCTTGAACCACCGAAGCGCAGCGTAGCGCGCGTCGGCCGGGGGCAGAGAAAGCGCCCGCCGGGCGGCCACGCCTGTCTCCCACAGGGCCAACCCTTCGCCCAGTCTCTGCGCCGCGCGCTCCAGCCCGGTTTCATCGCCGAGGCCGCGAGCACGCGAAAGTTCCCGCGAGCCTTCCTCGATCAGGGTAAGCCCGCGCGTCACGTGCTGCTCCGCAGCTTCCCGCAAAGCGGCGCGCTCGGTCTCCGACAGTCGATCGGCGTCCATGAGGAGCGGCATCAACGGTCCCGGTGGAGCACCGGCAGGATGGTGCTGCGCGTGCTCGCCGGGCGGGGCCTGAGCGGAGACGATGCGCGGTCCGCACGCCGCCGCGCTCAGCAGGATGAGAGCAACTGCTACGGCCGGCGCCCCGCGCCACGTCACGACGGCTCCTGGGGGCTGTTGGGCGGGCACGGGCCAAAGACCCAGCCGGACCGGGATGGTCTCACGGGATCGTTCTTAAACACGCCACACGTTCTGGACGCCCGCGCCGTGGTCTGAGAACTGCAACCCTCCGCAGCAAGCAGCGCGAGCATAGCCGTCGCCACGGCACGCTTCACGATCGGAACCCAATCGCTGCGACTCGCGCCGCTCGCCGGTTGGCTGATCATCGCGCCGTCCGCCCGAGTACGCGCCGTCCTACCTCTGCGTGAGGAGCATCATCTGATCGATCATCTTCTGATGGCGCACCATCTCCTGACTCAGCATGACCGGGCTCTTGATGGTGTCCATGTACGCGGAATGCTGGGCAATCTGCTGCATCATCTGCTCCATGTCGCTGGTTGCCTGAGTCGGCGCGGCGCCGCCGCCCGCTGACGGAGTCGACAGGCTACCGCCCATCCCCGGCATCCCTTTCATTGGACCGCCGCCGCCTTGCATGGCGCCCATCTCCCGCTCCATCATCCCCCGCCCATGCTGCATACCGCCCGGGCCCTGGGCGCCCCCCGGAACACCTCCCGGCGCGGCGGCGACGGCTCCGCTGTCCATCAGCTTACGCCGTTCCACCATGAGGGCGAGGACCTCCTCCGTCATCTGGAAGTGCCGGCGCAACTCAGCATTCCGTTTCGCTTGATCCTTGATGCCCTCCAGCTGCTTACCGTGGGCGGCGAGCGCCGCGCGCTTTTCCGCGAGCTGCGTGTCGATCTGCTGGAGCCGGTCTGGCCCCTGGCTCCAGCCGCCAGCGGGCAACAGGGCTCCGCCGGCCCCGATCGCCATCGCTATGGTTAAGACAATGAACTTCGGCACGGTCTGCATTACGGGTACCTCCTTGTTGGTCAGCTTGCGCTACAAGAGCATCGGGGGTGTCGGCCGGCGCTCTGCCGGACCGCCGAGCCCTTCGAGTTCCTGCGGATGCTCGCGCTCCATTTCTGCCGCGGTCAGCGTGCCTCGGGTCATCGCGCGATTCAACGGAAACACAGCGGGGTTCACGGCGACGAAGTAAATGTGCGACACCACGATGAAGAGGACAGCCAGGGACGCTTCGTAGAGATGCACGATCCGCCATAGCTCGAGGCTCCAGTAGGGAAAACGGTTGAGGTACGGTACTGTCAGCCACAGCGCGAGCCCGGTAGTGGCCATGACGAAGCCGCCCCACACGACGCCCCAGTACTCGAGTCGCTCCCAGTACGTGTAGCGGCCATAGCGGGGCCGCTCGGCGCTCAGCCCGAGGTTGTACTTGACGGTGGCCACCAGCTCGCGCCAGTCGTCGGGACGCGGTGGCCCCATCCGCATGCAGGCGCCGATGCAACATGCGAGGCCCGTCATGCTCCGGATGCGTGGCAAGATCGCCCTCGCCTGTTCCCGCCCGCGCCTCGTGAGGGCAAGATAGCCGACGTGATAGAAGGCGAGTCCGACGAAGACGACGGCCGCCGCGCGGTGCACCGTCGCGCGCAGCGGTTCCTGCTGCTCGGGAGACAGTCCAGGCAACATCCAGCCCCAGCGGAGCGCGAACCCGGTCAGGGCCAGCGTGGTGAAGCTCGCGGCGAGCACCCAGTGCTGAATGCGCTCGTTCAGCGTGAAGCGCAGGTATTGCGGGCGATCGCTCTCCTGGGTCACCGCCAGCTCGAACCGGCGCCGGTCGCGCCATCGGCGCTGGAAGTCGAGCGCGTTATGGACGGCCACCAGGGAAATGACCATGCCGATCATGCCGGCGTAGACGTTGCCGACGACGTGGACCAGCCAGTGGCCCCACGTCGTGGTCGTGTGGTGAATACCGCCACGCGCGAAGCGCTCCTGCGCTCCCGGATGGCACTCCCCACACGTCCGCCCCAGGTTGCTGGCGAAGACTGGCGAGAGGGGGTCAGTCGAAGGGCGGATGTCGTGAAAGCCATGACAGCTCGCGCAATTGGCCACGCGCTGGTCGCCGCGCGCGCCCGCCAGCCCGTGATAGCTCGCCTGAAAGTCGGGCACCACGCCAGGCGGCAGCTCGTGCGTGGCCGTGATCTTCACGGACGCGTGACACCGGGCACAGGTGTCACCGGCCAGCCGGAGGCGGCTTGTGGGGGAGCGCCCCACCCCGACAGCCTGGATCTCGTGGCGGCCATGGCAGGTCGTACAGGTCGGCGCATGGAGGACGCCGCGGGCGACGGCCGAACCGTGCACGCTCCGCTCGAATTGCGCCAGGGCCTGGACGTGACAGGTGCCGCACGTGCCCGCGACTGCAGTGAACGTTACCTTCGATCCCGGCGTCGTGGGTCCCGACGCCTTGTGCCTTCCGTGACAGCTGACGCAAGTCGGCGCCTTCCGGGCGGTACCAAGCACGAGGGCACGCCCGTGGACGCTGTCGATGAAGCGAGTCGATTCCCGGGCATGGCACTCTCCACACAGCAACGGCGCTCGGGCCGGAGTGGTCAAGGAACCAGGATCCCGCGCCGCGCGCACGTCGTGACTGCCGTGGCACGAAACACAGCTCGGGCCCGGGCGCGCGCCGACCAGCCGAGCCGGCCCGTGACCGCCCCAGGCGAACGCCGCTTCGGTCTCCCGATGGCACCAGGCGCAGCGTTCTCCGGCGTCGCTCGGAGGGGCATGCTCTCCGTGACATGCCCCGCATCCCAGCTCGCGGTGCACACTGCCCGCGAGCTGCTGCGCCTGGTCGCTGCGCATCCACGGCTGCGCAGCGGCGGGCCCGGCCGGCAGCAAGACGGCGAGGGCGATCAGGGCCCATCCCGAGCGCCCCGCTCCGCCCCGCCATCGACCGTGCACCGCCGAATCGGTCCTGTTGCCTAGTTGTGGCCCTTGCCTCTCATGCCGGGCCCTCGGCCCATCGGCATACTTCCCTCCATCGCCTTCATGTGCTCCCGCATCGTCTTCATCTCGTCGGGAGTCATGGCCTGACCGCTCTTCATCCGGTCCGCCATCTCCTCCATGTGTTCCCCCATCATCTTCATCTGCTCGGGGTTATCCTTCCCGTCCGCATCTGGTCACCCATCTTCCGCATCTGGTCGCCCATCATCCTCATCTGGTCGGAGGGCATGGATCCGGGCTGCTGCACCGCCGGTGGCGCGGGCGCCTGCTGTGGCTGCTGGGCATATCCGGTCGTCGCGATGGCTCCCACGACAAGCGCGATGGCGACGACATTGCTGATTCGATTGCTCATTGTCCTCTCTCCGGTTCGCTAAGCTCGATACGGGGACTTGGCCTGGTTCGTCTGTGCTCGGGGCCGATGATCGCTGGTGTCACCCCCTTCATGTGCTCTGCGGTTCGTGTCAGAGACCGAGACCACCCGGAACATCCCCATCTCCATGTGGATAAGCAGGTGGCAGTGAAAGGCGAATGGTCCGCGCTCGTCGGGCGTGACGATAAACGACAACGTCTCGCCGGCCTTCACGTTGATGGTGTGCTTGTACGGCATGCGCGCCCCGGCCCCGTTGTCCAATACCATCCACATCCCGTGTAGGTGCATGGGATGGTCCATCATCGTGTCGTTGACAAGCCTGATGCGGATCCGCTCGCCGTACCGGAAGGGGATCGGCGCCGGGGCCTCAGAGTACTTCTTCCCGTCGATGGACCACATGTAGCGCTCCATGTTCCCGGTCAGGTGAAGCTCGATCTCCCGCCCCGGAGGACGTCGGTCCTCGGCGGGCATCCGCCGGCGCAGGTCGGTGTAGACGAGCACGCGGCGGCCGCTTCCCCCCAGACCGATCCCCGGCTCGTCGAGCCGACTGACCAGCCACTTCACCACCATCGAATTGCCAGGACCGTGCGTGTCGGGACCATGCATGGCGGGCTGAGAGGGCGCCATCACACCGGAAGGCATGGTCGGGCCAGACATGTCCTGCCCTTTCGCGTTACCCCCGTGGCCGGGGGCCGGGCTCATGCCCGGCATGTTGCTGACCTATCCATGGTCCATGCCGGTGGACGGAACCATGCCCATGTCCGCCATCGTGCGCCGTGACGGCTGGCGCCGGTGGGGCATCGGCCCACGCGGACCGGGGCGAGGAGCCAGTGAGCCGGCTGCGTACCCGCTGCGGTCCATGGTCTCCGCGAAGATCGTGTAGGCCTGCGCGGCGGGCGGCTGGACCACCATGTCGTAGGTCTCAGCCGGCGCAATGCGGAACTCCTCGACGACCACGGGCTCTACGTGCTGGCCATCGGCCTCCACCAGCGTCATCTCGAGGCCCGGGATCCGGACGTCGAAATGGGTCATGGCCCCCGCGTTGATGAAGCGCAGCCGCACGCGTTCCCCGGCCTCGAACAGCGCCGTCCAGTTCTGATCGGGCGTCATCCCGTTGACCAGATACGTGTATCCGTAGCCGGTGACGTCCGCGATGTCCGTCGGATCCATCCGCATGCCGCCCCACATGAGGCGGTCGGACAGCGTCGCGCCCCAGCCCTTTTCTCGCACGTCCCTGAAGAAGTCTCCGACCGTGAGCTGGTTGAAGTTGTAGTAGTTCGCCAGCTTCTTGAGGCGGGCGATCACGCGCTTGGGATCCTCGAAGGTCCAGTCGGACAGCATCACCACGTGTTCGCGGTCGAAAGCAATGGGATCGCGCTCCGAGGGCTCTATGATGAGCGGCCCGTAGACACCGGTCTGTTCCTGATTGCCCGAGTGGCTGTGGTACCAGTACGTGCCGCTCTGGCGGAGCGTGAAACGGTAGGTGAACGTCTGGCCGGGATCGATCCCTGGGAAGCTCACGCCGGGCACCCCGTCCATATCGTACGGCACCAGGAGCCCGTGCCAGTGGATCGAGGTCGTCTCTTCGAGTTCGTTGGCCACGCGGATCGTCACGGTCGCGCCTTCGCGGAGGCGTACGAGCGGCCCCGGCAGTGAGCCGTTGATGAGGGTCGCCGTCGCCTCGCGGCCGCCGATGTCGATCTTGTGCTTCCGGATGACGAGATCGATCGACTCGCCTGAGAGAACGTCCCCTGCGTCGGCTCGGGCCGGGAGGTTCGTGGCCGCCGTCGGCTGGCCACGGGTGCCCAAACCGACCGCGGGGACCGCGGCGGCCGTCCAGCGAAGAAAGCCACGACGCGTCAGCGATCGAGAAGTCATGTCACGTCCTCCCGAGGATGCAGGCGGACGGAGCAGTCAGGCGCGCTCGGCCGTAAGGGCTGGCCACGATCGTCAGAACCACAGGCGCACCCCCAGGACGATGCTCCACGTCTGCACGGGCTCCCGGTCCGCCCGCGCGAAATCGGCCGTCTCGCCGAACCTGCTTGTCCACGAGACTCCTATGTAAGGAGCGAACTCCCGTCGGATCTCGTAGCGGAGGCGCAGCCCGAGTTGGAGGTCGTTGACGCCTTGTCCGATGTCAAGTTCGCTCACGCGCTGGGCGGATACGTTCGTCTCCAGACGCGGCTGCAGGATGAAACGCTGGGTCAGGAGCAGCTCGTACTCCAGCTCGAGACGTGCCGAGACCTCCCCCTTGTTGCTGATGAAGAGGGCGGCCTGCGTCTCGAACCAGTAGGGCGCGAGCCCCAGGATCGCAAGGACCGCGGAAGCGCGTGGTGGGCTGCTCGAATTCGACTGAAAGTACCGGACGCCCACTTGCAAGTCCCAGAAAGGCGCGATGAGACGCCCGTAGAGGAGCTGCACGTCGGTGTCTTCGAGCGGCCCGCCGTAGATTTGCGTCCCCTCTGCGTTGAGCCAAACCCTGTTGCAGTCGCCCCCAAGCCAGCCGAGAACGTTGAAATAGAGCGCGTTGGTGCCGTTCGTGCCGAACTGCGTTTCAAGCTGATCGATCAAGAGGAAGCTGTGGATCCGATCGTCACTGGTGGGTGGAGTGGCGGGCGTCGGGGCCTTCGTCTGAAGCGACTCGGCGATGGCGGCCAGAAGTGTTCCCGTCCCTTCGGGCATCGCCGGCGGCTGAGCCCAGGCAGGCGTGACCGAAAACAACAACGCCAGCGCCGCGCTCATCCAAGCGAGCGCGACCCTGGGGCCCCTCCGGCCCGTTTCGCCCGCGCGCCTCATCAAGGGCGCCCTCCCGCGTTCGTTCCGCATGGATCCTTCGTCATGATCGGTTTCTATCTATAGGACGCACATCCCAGCCGAGGCTTACACAGGGCCTCGTGTCCTCGGCCCCTCCGCTGGCGTGCCCCCGTTGGGTAACCTCTTCACGTGTGGATGTGCAGGAGCCGGCCGAGACGAAGGGCATGAAGCGTGAATCGATGTGCATGGGAGTGCGGCACCGGCCCTCGATCTCGTGCAAGGCGATAGCGCTCGCCGACGTGCTAGCGGAGGCACGCGATTCCCGCCAGGTTGGCGACGTTGCTGCGAATGGAGAACAGATCGCGGCCGCAGCTGTCAGCGGCGTTGAAGACGGGCTCGAGCTTGTTGGATTACGTAGCGAAGCGGCTCCCGTGGCGGACAGCGATGTCCTCACGCCGAGGGAGCCAAGCGCCCCCGCGAAGGCTTGTGGCGACGCTTCGGCGGGCGTTAGGAGGGCTGGAGCCGCGTCTCGACTGGCGGACGGCCACGACCCCCGAGGTGCCACGGGTCCGAGGCCGCTAGCCGGCGATTTCGCTCGCGGTGTTTCTTCAAGTGCCGTTCGCACATGGAGGACTCGCCGAACGGCTCCCGAGCACAGAACCAGCATAACCTGCTGGCGCGCCGACTAATTCGACTGATCGGATCGTTCATCGATTTCTCGTGAGTCGGATGCCCAGTGACTTTCGTCCGTGCTCAGGCGTGAGCTTGACGAGGCCCCGGCAAGCGACGGGCTAGGTGCAGACCGATGCGTTAGTTGCTTGCGCCCGCGAGACAACCTCCTCAGTTGGGCAGTACTCGTCCGATGACGCGTTTCATATGAGATCCGCTCGGGCGGGAGAGTTTGTTTGCGAGAACGTGGAACACGGGCGCGCCTGGACGGTGCCGCGACGCCAACCGCCGCGTCACGGGGCTGGCGAGCCCCCGCGACATGGCGGTCATGCCTAGGGCAGGCGGCCGACCGCGCCTTTGAGTTCGAGGAGATAGGCGTTCGCCGACGGCAGGCGTGCGCTGTATCGCGCTGCGGTCGTGCTCTTCAAGGCACGGCGCGCCAAGAGCGATTCAGTCTTGGTCAGTCAGCGGGTCAACAAATTGTGCTGCAGTCCGCGATACCGCGGAACGTAGCGCCACTCAAACAATCGAGGCTCGGCGCGCGGATATATGTCCGGAGGGGACTGTCATGCGCGCGCCGATCTCAGAGGACCGCGGCCGCCTCTTGCCCATGCGCGGCAGACCGCCGCCTGTTGGTGTCGGAGTGGTGCTGCGTTCGCCACATTCCTGTCCGACGCCGCCAAGGGGGGAGGAGATCGCCTTGGCCCTGCTTGGCCAGCGAACGGCTTCCTGGCGAGCTTGCATTGTTGTTTGTCCTCCGTGAGTCCACGGAGGTGTACCGCGCTCTTTCCACATGAGTTCATTCCAGATGAGGAGGCTGTACATGAGGAATCTCGTCGCAGCACTCTTCTTCATTGCCGTCCTCGGGATGCTGGCCCCGCCGGTCCTCGCTCAGGCTCCGGCGCCGGCACCCGCGCCAAAGGTGACCATCAACGGCCTGGTCGACTTCGTGGCCACGGTGTACAGCAACTGGTCCGGCGGTGGCGGCACCGGTTCACCGTCGTCGTTTCTCAACCCTGCCATCGTGAACATCACGGATGATCGCGACAAGGGCTGGTATACCCGGGAGCGTGGCATCTTCACGATCACGGGCGAAGTCGGGCGCAGCAGAGGTGTATGGTCTTTTGAGCTGGACTTCACGAATGGCGCCGGCGTTGTTGGAAACGCCGGCAACGCCTATAACTCCACGTTCGGAAACATGGGCGCCTCCTTCCCAGGCACGTCGGCGAACTTCGACATGGACATTGACGTGGCGAGCGTCGTGGAGACGAAGTGGCTCTACATAGAGACGCCCGCCACCGGTGTCGGATCGTTTCTTCCCTGGATTCCGTTCGACAGCATAATCCGAGTCGGTGGTCAACCTGCGCGCGGCCACGACTACAAGGTCGGGATCCAGCTCAGCGGTGACTTCGCGGGTGGAAACCTTACGACCAACTGGACGCCGGACATCCGGAGCACGCTGACGTATGTTCAGATCGGCGCTAAGCTTGACCCGCTGGTCGCCCCGGGTGCGAACAATAACTGGGCCGTCGCGGCGAGTCTCGAGATGGATGTCTTCAAGGGTCTGACGGTGAAACCCACCTACACGTATGCCAACTACTTTGGCGGTCAGTGCGGCGCCTCCAACTTGGGGTGGCCCGCCGTGGGTGGCTACAATCCTAACGCCGGGTGCCTGAGCGTCCTCAATGCGACGCTCCCCACGCCGACAAATCCTCCCATCCTCAATGGGGCGCCACTGAAGACGTGGCGGCACACGATCGGCGGCGATGTTCGCTGGGTGATCGGGGGCGTCAGCCTGCAACCGACGTTTCTGTATCAGATCGGCGAAGGGACGAGATATCGAGGGCCTGTGAATCCGCTCACGGGCTTCCCGGTTCCCGTGATCGGTAACAACAACGGGACGGCCGGCTACGATATCAGCGCGTTCATCTTCGACACGATCGCCGGGTACCGGATCGGTCCGTTGAACCTGCAGGCTCGGCTGATGTACACCTCGGGTCAAGCGGCGCAGTTTCAGGTCAACAACGGCGCCAATGTGAACTACTACACACCGATCAACTCGGGCTTCAGCTACATGTCCGGGTGGTCGGATATCCAGACGGGCGGCATCGACTACATCACGGCGCTCAACGCCGGGACGGCATCCATGACGATACGAGAGTCGCCCAGCTACGACAAGTACGGGCGGATCTTCCTGGGCTTCGCGTCCGACTACGCCCTCACGCCGGCCCTTACCTTTACGGGCCTGCTGAATGTGAGCTGGACGCCTTACAAGGTCAATACCGACAGCATCCAGACGATTACCGGTCTCGTCCCGTGCCCCGCCGTCGTCACGCCCGGCTCAGCCTTTGGGCCCTGCACGAGCGATGGTCGGGGCACGGAGCAGTACCTAGGGACGGAGACAGCGCTCGGCATGACGTATCGGTTTGCTCCCAATATCGCTCTCGACCTGATCGGATCATATCTGTGGGCGGGAGCCGCACGGAACAATGCGGGCGGCTCGACTATCGGTGTGGCGACCGGAACGCCGACGGTGCCGGCTCCTCGAGCACTCGAGGCCGACGACGTCTGGAAGGTCAGCACGCGGCTACGCTTCACGTTCTAGAGGTGTTGTAGTTAGCTGGTCCGGCGAGGGCATGGGGCGCGTACACCCCATGCCCTCTCTTCTCGAGCGAGTGGATGGGTGCAGTCGTTAGCCCGACCGGGTCGTTACGAGCCCCTTCGTGATGTCGGCGGCGTCGGCTCTGCCCCTTGGTAGTGGTCTCCAACGTGATCGCGTTCATGGACCGACTAACCCTGCCACCCAACAAGCAAGGTGCGGCGCGCGGATATCTATGTGAGGAGGTGATCGCGATGCGGTTGTTCATGGCGCTCGTTCTCGGTGCTGTCTTGGCTCTCGGGCTACTGGCCCCAGCTTCACCAACAGTGGCGGAGCATACTAATGACAGCGCGCCTCAGTTGCCATAGGATCTCGTGCCGCGTTGGCGAGTGGTGCCCGGTCGACGATGGGGTGTATTCGGACCGCCTAGGGTAGCCCTCGCGGTGACGAAGCGCGGATCGCTTCGTCACCCCACTTAGGCTCGCAGTTCCTGGCCGACACTGAGCGCACAGGAGGAAAGGAGCTTGCCGGCCGGCATGTGCGGCCTGACGAACGGGGGGCATGCCTGACGATCGAGAGCTGATGGCGCGAGTGAAGGCGGGCGAGCAGAGTGCACTGGAGTTGCTGTTCGCCCGTTGGGAAAGTCGCGTGTTTGCGTTTTTCTACCGCCTGGGCGGTCCGCCGGCGCGGCTGGGCGACCTCACCGAGGAGGTGCTGGTGTCGGTCTACCGGCAACGGCACCGCTACGATCCGGGTCGGCCGTTCGCGCCATGGCTCTACGGCGTCGCACGCCTCGTCTGGAAGGACTATCTCCGTCGCCGGCGGCGGGACGAGCTCCACGGCGCCTCGCTCGAGCTCGCGCGGTCGGTTCCCGCGGATGAACCCGGTCCGGCCGCGGTTGCCGAGAGCCGAGAGGAAGTTGCGGTCATCCGCCAAGCCATCCAACGGCTACCGGACGAGCAACGCATGGTGTTCACCCTTCGTCACTTCGAGGGGCTTGCCTACGAGGAGATCGCCGAGGTGCTGCAGATCCCGCTCGGGACCGTCAAGTGGCGACTGCACGAGGCGGTGCGGCGCCTGGAGACGACGCTGGTCGAGTCAAGAGGAAGAGGAGCTCGAGAGCGATGAGATGTCCGGAGACCTCCTTACTGGTTGACATGGTGTATGAGGAATCCGACAGCAGTGAGCATGGTAGCGTCCCGACGCATCTGGAGGAGTGCCAGGAGTGCCGCGCCCGATGGACGCGGCTTCTTGCCGTGCTCACGGTCGCCGACCGATGGGCGACTCCCTCCGTATCGCCGGGGATCGCCGACCGCGCCATCGCTCGGATCGCGAGCGAGCGAGCTCGGAGCTCGATAGCGGATTGGGCCCCGATTGCGTGGCGCCACCTCCTCGGCTGCCTCCTGTTCGGCGCGGGGGCGGCGAGTCTTTCGCTGCTGCTCCTCCTTGTGAGCGGCATTCGCCAAGAGGAAGGGAAGAGCCTGCTGACGATCGGACTGGTCGGGCCGCTCTGGACGGCCCTGTACGGGGGTGTCGGATTCCTGACGATCCACGGGAGGCACCGTCACCTGGCGCGGGGAGCCCTGGTCGGTTCGGGCATCACCGTGCTGGTCACACCATTGCTGTCGATGCCGGCGGTCATTGAGGCGCCTCGTCGTTGGCTCGAGGTCGCTCACAGCCCCCTGTTGCCGAACCTGGAGATTCTGATCGCCGGCATCCTGTATGCGGCGACCTCGGCCTTCGTCTCCGGCGTGACAGTGGCGCGAGGGTCATGCGGCTTGCTGCTGGCGGACACCACGTGGCTCGCTGGAGCCTACGCGGCGCTGGTCGCGCCCTCGGCATTCGTCCAGTGCCAACACCTGGCGCTGGGCCTGACGGTCGCGTGGGTGGGCGGAATGCTCGTTGGAGCCTTCCTGGGCTGCCTGGGCGGGGTGTCACTAAGCGCACGCCTCCGGGTGGCGATGACCTGAAGACGATGGTCGTAGAAGAGGGCCCCCGGCTTCGCGGAGTGTCGGTGAGATGGCGCCTGCGCCACACAGACGTCACGTCCTCGTCGTGGCTGCGAAACGACGCCCTGGTAGTCTTAGACAGGGCGAGATGTGGATCTTCTGGGCCCTCAAGAGAAGGGCTGCCTGCGGGGCTCGGTACCCTCTTCTGGTAGTATGACTTTCAACACCAGGATCATTGGAGCAGTCCTGAAGGGTTTAGGAGGGGGCCGCTCGCAGGGTCCGGCGGGTGCCCCCGCCGGTGAAGGCGAACCCGTCTGAGGTTGCCGAGGGCCGCGAGGAGCAGGCTGCCTCTCCGGACGAGTCGAGTGGGGCGCACGAGGCCAGCGAGAGATCTCGCGGCGAGCGCAGTCCCCTCGGGAGCAGAAGGAACTGATGGCGATGAAGTGCCCGGAAGCAAGTGTATTGGTGGACGTTCTCTATGAAGAGGACACCACGGATGACCGTGGTCCCATTTTGGCGCACCTAGAGGAATGCCCGGCGTGCCAGGAGCAGTGGACCCGGCTCCGGGCTGTCGTGGCAGCAGCGGACCGATGGACGGCCCCGTCGCCATCGCCGCGAATCACCGAGCGCGCTCTCGCGAGGATCGCCACTGAGCGCGCCCGGCATTCCCCGTCTGAACGACCGTTGATCGCATCGCAAGAGCTGCTCGGGTCTTTGCTGTTTGGCGTCACCGCGGCGGGCCTGTCGCTATTCTTGACGCGCGGAGTCCACGACGAGGGAGAGAGCCAGCTGTTGTTCGGGCTAATGGGGTCTCTCTGGACGGCCGTCTATGCAGCCGTAGGGTTCCTGGTGCTGCAAGGGGGAAGGTATCGTTACCTGGCCGTGGCCGCCCTGGTCGCCGCCGGGATCACTATGTTCCTGACGCCGTGGCTGCCTATGCCGGCTGTCATCGAGGTATCCAGTCGTTGGTTCGACTCCGCTCAGGCTTTGTCGCCTGCGAGCGGGGGGGTCCTCTTGGCTGGGCTTCTCTTTGCGGCGATACCGACCTTTGCTTCGAGCGCGACCATCACGCGGGGAATGGCGAGCAGGGCGGCGATGGTGGACGCCACTTGGCTCCTCGGCCTTTACGCGCTGCTGATCGCACCATCGGTGTGCCTGCAGTGCCATCCTATCGCGTTAGTCCTCACGGTCACCTGGGTGGCCGGGATGCTGGTCGGAGCGTTCCTGGGCTGCCTGGGTGGCGTGTCGCTGAGTGCGCGGTTTCGCACGGTTACCGCGTGAGCTGGCCGGAGCCATGGGAGGGGCAATCGTGCTGGACGAAGATAGCAGGGTGCAGCTGCCTCCTCTCGTTCCGAGGGTGCGCTGAGGAATGCAGGATGCTGGCGAACATGCCATTCCTCTCAAGCGGGTGAGGTCAGCGGCGCGCGCCTCTCCTGATGCATCGACGACGAGTCTTCTGTTTTCTGCGGCGAACGCTGCCGCAGGTTTCTGGTACCCGATCTCAATATCAGGATCGCGCCCGTCACCTTTTCTGCTACACGCAAGCTTCCGAATTCAAGCTGATGCATCCGGCTCGGGCTCTGGAGCTAGTGACCTATACCCGAGGGAGAGGGTATGGCGGGATGCCAGGTGGCGCAGCTCAGCCGCTGGCAGCGAGCGAAAGTACCTCACGCGCGCGAGGAGCTTCGCATCGTTCACTGCGAGCCGCGATCTCATCAGCGGACGCTCCCCTCCCTTGTTCGGATGCTCCCCTCGGCGTGCCCGTTGCGTTCGGACTGCCCTTGATGTTCGGCCCATCAATCGCCGCCGAGCCACGCTCTGACGCACTTCGAGATAGTCGAGCGGGCAGTGGCGGGCAAGGCGACGCTTCCGTCGAGGATGCTGACGGGACCACACGATTCGACCTGGAGTACCATCATTCGTTGGGCTCTACAAGCATCCATCAGGGGCCCAGCCGAGTCGTGAAGCGATCCGCCCGGTGCCAGCGACGCGTGGAGGCGCGTCGCTGTGCGCGGCGGCGCCCCAGAGGGGTCAGCGGGGAGCTGGGGACCTTCGATGAGTGAGCATCGCCACCATGCGGAGCACCTTGCGCGCGTGAAGGATCCCGTCTGCGGCATGGACGTGGTGCCGGGACAGGCACGGGGCGGCAGTGCAGAGCATGGGGGGACGACCTACTGGTTCTGCAATCCTGGCTGCCGCGAAAAGTTCGTGGCCGATCCGGCGCGCTACCTGGCGCCGCCGCCGGCGAGGGCCACCGCCACGCGCGATGAGAGGATTTACACCTGCCCGATGCACCCCGAGATCCGCCAAGCAGGGCCGGGCACGTGCCCCAAGTGCGGCATGGCCCTCGAACCCGTGGCGACTCCCGTTATCAGCACTCGTGAGGAGTGGACGTGCCCGATGCATCCCGAGATTGTCCGCCCGGGGCCGGGTACGTGTCCAATCTGCGGGATGGCCCTGGAGCGGCGCACGGTGGCCGTGGAGGACGGGCCCGATCCGGAGCTGGTCAGCATGACCCGGCGGTTCTGGATCAGCCTCGCCCTGATGATCCCGTTGCTCGTCTTCGTGATGGGCGACATGGTGCCGGGCGAGCCGCTGCGCCATCTGCTTCCCGCACAGGTGCTCGCCTGGGGACAGCTCGTGCTGGCCACACCGGTCGTTCTCTGGGGCGGCTGGCCCTTCTTCGTCCGCGCTTGGCTTTCCCTCGTCAACCGCAGCCTGAACATGTTCACGCTCATCGCGCTCGGGACGGGGCTGGCCTACGCCTACAGCGTGGTGGCCGTGATCGCCCCCGGCCTGTTCCCGGCGTCCTTCCGGGCGCACGGAGGCCAGGTGGGCCTCTACTTCGAGGCGGCGGCGGTGATCACCGTGCTGGTGCTGCTGGGTCAGGTGCTGGAGCTGCGCGCGCGGAGCCAGACGAGCAGCGCGATCAAGGCGCTCCTTGGGCTGGCGCCGAGGACGGCGCGGCGGCTGCATGCGGACGGTTCTGAGGAGGACGTTCCGCTCGAGGACGTGCAGCCCGGTGACCGCCTGCGCGTGCGACCGGGAGAGAAGATTCCCGTGGACGGCCGCGTGCAGAAGGGGGCGAGCGCCGTGGACGAGTCGATGGTGACGGGTGAGTCTATTCCTGTTGAGAAGGCGCCAGGGAGCAAGGTCACCGGCGGCACCGTCAACGGCACCGGCGGGTTCGTGATGGTAGCCGAGCGCGTGGGCCGTGACACCCTGCTCGCCCAGATCGTCCAGATGGTGAGCGAGGCCCAGCGCAGCCGGGCTCCGATCCAGCGACTGGCCGACCTCGTCTCCTCCTACTTCGTCCCGGTCGTGGTCGCCATCGCCGTGGTGACGGCCATCGTCTGGGGGCTTATCGGTCCCGAGCCACGGATGGCCTACACCCTGGTGAACGCGGTGGCCGTCCTCATCATCGCGTGCCCCTGCGCGCTCGGGCTGGCCACGCCTATGTCCATCATGGTGGGAACCGGCCGCGGCGCCACCGCCGGGGTCCTGATCAGGAACGCCGAGGCGCTGGAGACGCTCGAGAAGGTCGACACCCTCGTCGTCGACAAGACAGGCACCCTGACCGAGGGCAAGCCGGCGCTCACGTCGGTGACGGCGACCGACGGGCGGTCCGAGGCGGAGGTGCTACGGCTCGCGGCCAGCCTCGAGCGCGGGAGCGAGCATCCGCTTGCGGCCGCCATCGTGTCGGGGGCCGAGCAACGGGGACTGACCCTATCTCCGGCCGAGGAGTTTCGCTCGGTGACGGGCAAGGGCGTGACGGGGCGCGTGGACGGGCGGAGCGTGGCTCTCGGCAACCAGCGTCTTCTCGACGATCTGGGGGTGCCGCTCGATGGGTTCGGCGCGCGCGCCGAGACGCTGCGGAGTGACGGGCAGACGGTGATGTTCGTGGCTGTCGACGGCGGCGTTGCCGGCCTGGTCGGCGTGGCCGACCCAATCAAGGCGTCTACCCCCGAGGCGCTCAGCCTGTTGCGCGCGGCTGGCGTGCACGTGCTGATGCTCACCGGCGACAGCCGGGCCACCGCGCTCGCCATCGCCCGGAAGCTCGGTATTGCCGACGTGGAGGCCGAGGTGCTGCCCGACCAGAAGAGCGCCGTGGTCAAGCGGCTGCAGGCGCAGGGGCGCGTGGTGGCCATGGCGGGCGACGGGGTCAACGATGCCCCTGCGCTTGCCCAGGCGCAGGTAGGCATCGCCATGGGGACGGGCACCGACGTGGCCATGCAGAGCGCAGGCGTCACCCTGGTCAAGGGCGATCTGCGAGGAATTGTGCGGGCCCGCCGCCTAAGCCAGGCCACCATGCGGAACATCCGCCAGAACCTCTTCTTCGCCTTCGTCTACAACGCCCTCGGCGTGCCCATCGCGGCGGGGGTGCTATATCCGGTGTTCGGTCTCCTGCTGAGCCCCATCATCGCCAGCGCGGCGATGAGTCTCAGCTCCGTGTCGGTCATCGGCAACGCGCTGCGGCTGCGGCGCGTGGCGCTGTGAGGCCGGCGGTCACCGTCCCCATATTTGAAGGGAAAGGAGGTGACAAACATGGTCACGACCACGGTCGTGCGGCAGGCTCCCGCAGGAGCCTCGCCGTCCCCGCGACCATCACGCCCAACGCCTATCGCGACACCAAAGTGAATGCGCCGGGTGAGAGGCAGCACGCGTGGCGTGTCCGTCGAACTTGGCTCATACGCGACCAACGGGCAGACACTCGCGGTGATGTACAGCCAGGATCTGGCCGACCCAGATGAAGTGCTTCTCCATGCAGGCGATACGGGTGGGCGAGGTGTACGAGCGAGAGATGTAATGTGCGCGTGGGGCGGAGGCCGACATCACCACCGCGGCGCTGCCCGATGCCATCCTGCGCGGCCGGGTCTCCTTTATCGAGTCGATCCGGTGGCGCGCACGGCCAAGGTGCGCGTGGAGATCGCGAATTCCCGGAGGGAGCTGTGCTTCGGGATGTACGTCACCATGCGCCTGGCGATCGCTCGGCGCGCCCGCTCGGGCGCTCCCACGACGCGCGGCCGTCATGCGCGACGCCGAAGGCCTGGCGACCAGGCTCGGCGATCGCGCTCGCCTGGGACGGGTTCTCGCCGATATCTGCGCGCGGCTGAGGAACGTCACCGGCGAGCACCTGCGAGCGATCGAGGTCGGGCAGCGTGCCCTGGCGATCGCCGCCGAGAGTGGCGACCGAGCACTCGAGCTCGAGGCACAGTACCGTACCGGCCAGGCCTACTTCGCAATCGGCGACTACCGCCGGGCCCTCGACTTGCTGTCCCCGTGTGCCGAGGACGCCGCTGGGGGACGCCACCAGCTCCCTCCACTCTTCGCCTCGTGGTCACAGACCTGGCTCGCCCTGACCCTCTCGAGCCTGGGGCGATTCACCGAGGCGAGGTCGCACGCCCAGGAGGCTATCAGAATCGCGGAGGGGGCCAACCATCCGTTCACGCTCGCCGAGGCCCTGACGGGCCTTGGAAGCGTAGCGTTCGCTCAGGGGGACATCAGCGAGGCTGTCGAGGTGCTGGAGCGCGGACGTGCCCTCGTCCGTGCGTGGGACCACCAGCCCTCGGCGGTCCTTGCTCGCCTCGGACACGCCCTTGCGCTCTCCGGGCGTCCGCGCGAAGCGCGGGACCTTCTCGAGGAAGTGGCACGGTCAGCGACCACGATAAGCTCGATGGGCGTGGGGCGTGCCATACAGCTGGCGTGGCTCGGCGAAGCCCACCTGCTCGAGGCCCGCCTCGACGAGGCTCGGCAGCGTGCGCAGGAGGCCATGTCCCTGGCGCAGCAGCATCAGGAGCGCGGTCACGAGGCATGGGCCCTCCACCTGCTCGGTGCCATCCTTGCCTGTCACGATCCCTGCGATCTGGAGAAGGCGGAGGGCCACTACCGTGTCGCCCTGACCTTGGCCGGCGAACTGGGCATGCGTCCGCTTGTCGCCCATTGCCATCTGGGTCTCGGTAAGCTCTTCCGGAAGGTTCGCCCGAAGCATGCTCGCGAACATCTAGTGATGGCGACAACGCTGTATCGCGAGATGGGCATGCGCGTCTGGCAAGAACGGGCGGACACGGAGATGGGGCCGCTGGCATGAGTGTCGTTGCGCGCATCGTTTGGCAGCGATGGACGGAGCCCTTCCAGGGCGCGGCCAAGGCACTGCAGAAGTGGCGAAGGTGGGTTGTGCTAAGACGCTGAACGTCGTTTCAGCCACGTTGCTTCGGTGCCCGGCGGCCCGGGACGATCAGGCCTAGAACGTCCTTGAACCGTCCTGCCTCCGCGAGCCCTGGCCTGCATCATAGTGTTACCTCTCGTCACGGGCGCTTCGGGACCCGTACTTCATGTACAGAGCTGGGAGCACGATCATGTTCAGCAGGGTGGACGTCACGATCCCACCCAGGATCACCACCGCCATGGGCTGCTGGATCTCCTTCCCGGGCTCGCCGGCGCCGAGGGCGAGGGGCACCAGGCCGATTCCCGTGACGAGGGCGGTCATGAGGATCGGGTTGAGTCGCTCCAGCGAGCCACGGACCACAGCCTCCTGAAAGCTCGCGCCCTCCTCCCGGATCAGATGGGTGTAGTGGCTGAGGAGCATGATGCCGTTCCGGGTGGCAATGCCGAAGACGGTGATGAAACCGATGAGCGACGCGATGGAAAGGACGCCTCCTGAGAGCAGGACCGTCACCACGCCGCCGATGAGGGCGAGGGGGAGGTTGACCATCACCAGGATGGCCAGGCGGACCGACTGGAGGGCGACGTAGAGCAGGACGAGGATGCCCAGGACGGTGCCGGCCGACAAGAGGAGGATCTGGCGCGCGGCCCGCTCCTGCGACTCGAACTGCCCGCCGTACTGCACGAAGTACCCCTGGGGGAGGCTGACGCCGCGCGCGATGGCGGTGCGCACGTCGGCCACGACACTGCCGAGGTCGCGGCCGGCGACATTGGCCTGCACGATGATCCGCCGCTGGACGTTCTCGCGGTTGATGGTGTTGGGGCCGTGGTCGAGCCGCACCTCGGCCACCTGGCCGATGGGCACGCGCGCGCCGCCCGGGGTGTCGATCAAGGTGTGGCGGATGGCGTCCATGGAGGTGCGGGCGCTGTCGTCGAGGCGCACGATCACGTCGTACGTGCGCTGCTCCTCGAGCACCTGCGCCACCGCGTCGCCGCTGAAGGCGCGCTCGACCGCCTCCGCCAGATCGTGCGCGCGCAAGCCCACCGCCGCCGCGGCCCGGCGATCGAGGTTGACCTGGATCTGCGGCACCCCGACCTGGGGCTCGACGAGCAGGTCGACGATGCCCGGGACTTTCTCCATGGCATTCCGGATCTCGCCGGCCTTGGTGCGGAGCGTGGCCAGGTCGGGGCCGAAGAGCTTGATGGCGAGCTGCGCGCGCGTTCCGGACAGGAGATGGTCGATCCGGTGGGAGATCGGCTGGCCGACTTCCACGTCGAGGCCGGGGATGCGGTCCAGGTTCTCTCGGACCTCGCCCATGACCGAGGCGTGCGTCCGATCGCCCTGGCGGAGCACGACCTCCAGCTCGCTCGTGTTGACGCCGGCGGCATGCTCGTCGCGTTCGGCCCGACCCGTGCGGCGCGTGGTGGACACAACCTCCGGTGTCTCCCGGAGCACCGCCTCGATGATGCCGCCGATGCGGTTGGACTCGGCCAGCGACGTCCCCGGCGGCAAGTTCGCGTTGATGTTGAGCGTGCCCTCGTTGAATGGGGGCAGGAACTCGCGGCCCATGAAGGGCAGGACGGCCACGGCCGCGACGAGCATGACGAGGGCCCCGCCGATGACCGGTGACGGATGGCGCAAGATCCAGCTCAGGATCCGGTGGTACTGGCGCTTCAACCACGCCGGGAGGAAGGCGTCCCGCGAATCGTGGATGGCCCGCGCGTGGCCGAGCAAGTAATAGCAGAGAGCCGGTGTAACCGTCAGCGCCGCCAGGAGGGAGAGGGAGATGGAAATGACATACGCGACGGCCAGCGGGGCGAACATGCGCCCCTCGAAGCCGCTCAGGCTCAGCAGGGGGAGGAAGACGAGCACGATGATGAGGGTGGCGAAGGTGATCGAGGTGCGGACCTCGCTCGACGCGCGGAAGATCACGGTGAGGACGGGCTCCGGAGTCGGCTCCTGCGCGTTCTGCTTGAGGCGCCGGAAGACGTTCTCCACGTCGACGATGGCGTCGTCGACGAGCTGGCCGATGGCCATGGCCAGGCCCCCCAAGGTCATCGTGTTGATGCCGAGGCCGAGGTAAGTCATGAGGAGCACGGCCGTCACCAGGGAGAGGGGGATGGCCGTCAGGCTGATGAAGGTGGTGCGGAAGTTCCAGAGAAAGAGGAACAAGATCACGGTGACCATGACCGCTCCCTCGACCAGGGCCTCCTCCACGTTGCGCACGGCGCGCTGGATGAAGTCGGCCTGCTGGAAGGCGCGGGTGTCGATGCGGATATCCGCGGGCAGGCTCGGCTTCAGCGCGGCCAGCGTGTCCTCGATCTGGCGCGTGACGGCGACGGTGTTGGCGTGAGGCTGCTTCTGGATGGTCGCGACCACGGCCGGGCGGCCATTGAAGCTGCCATCGCCGCGCTTGAGGGCCGGTCCGATACGGACCGTGGCCAGGTGCTTGACGAGCACGGGCGTGCCGTTCTTCAGGGCCACCACGGCCTCGGCCAGGTCGCTGACGGTGTGGATGCGGGCGCGACCGCGGATGAGGAACTCCTCGTGGGGCCGCTCGACGAACCCGCCCCCGGCCGTCGCGTCGGCGGCTTCCACCGCGCGGACCACCTCGTCGAGGCTCACGCGATGGGTGGCCAGACGCGCCGGGTCGACGAGGACCTGGAACTGCTTGGTGTCGCCGCCGATGATCGATACCTGGGACACGCCCGGCACGCCGAGGAGCCGGGGGCGAATGACCCAGTCGGCGAGCGAACGGAGCTCCATGGCGCTGGTCGTCTCGCTCGTCATGGAGATGAGCATGATCTCGCCCATCGTCGACGAGATGGGGCCGAGGACGGGGGGGACCACCCCCGCGGGCAACCGCACTCGCTGGAGCTTCTCGGTCACGAGCTGGCGCGCGCGGTAGATGTCGGTCCCGAACTCGAACTCGACGAACACGATGGAGATGCCAACTGCGGAGCTGGAGCGCACGCGGAACACGCCCGGGGTCCCGTTCATGACGGACTCGATGGGGAGGGTGACCAGCGATTCGACCTCCTCGGGGGCCAGCCCGTGCGCCTCGGTGAGGATGGTGACGGTGGGCGCGGTGAGATCGGGAAACACGTCGATGGGCACGGCCAGGGCGACGACGCCCCCGTAGACGAGGAGCGCCCCCGCCACGAGGAGGACGAGGAGCCGATGCCGGAGCGACCACGCGATGATCTGGTTCAGCATGGGCGGGGATGAAGCGACCGCGGTCAGGTCTCGTGCGTGTGCGCCCCGGGGGTGGCTGGCCGCAATTCTTGGAGCCGGAGCTGATACGCCCCCTGGGTGACCACGCGCTCGCCAGGCTTGAGGCCGCTCAGCACCGCGACCTGGTCGCCGTGCTCGTCGCCGAGCGTCACCTCGCGCCGCTCGAACTCCTCTCCGGACAGCAGCACGTAGACGATGCGCTTGCCTTCGTGCTCGAGCACCGCTTCCCGCGGGATCATCACCGCGGCCACGGAGTCGCCGGCGTCGAGCCGCACGTTGGCCTGCATGCCGATGCGGAGCGCGTGCGCGCGGTTGTCGACGCGGAAGAGTGTCCGGGCCGCACGGCTTTGCGGATCGATCACGGCCCCGAGATCCACCAGCGTCGCCTGGAACTCCCGGCCGGGGTAGGCGGGGGTGGAGAAGGCGGCGCGGATGGGCCGGGCCAGGCGATGCAGGTCGCGCTCGAAGATCGGGACTTCCAGCCAGACGACGTCCAGGTTGAGCAGCTCGACGATCGGCTGCCCGGCTGCGACCTGCGCCCCCGCGGGCTTGTCGATCTTCACCACGATCCCCGCGATGGGCGCCGTCACCGCATACTCCGCCTTCGCCTCGGGGCGGGGCGGGAGAGGCACGCTCGCCGGTGCGGAGGGCAGGGCGTCGCGCTGGGCGACGGTGGCCGCGTGCATGGCTTCCGCGGCGCGGTACTCGGCCTCGGCGGCCTCCACCTGGCGTAGGGCGTACGCCTTGCGCTCGTAGAGGCGGCGCGCGCGCTCGAGCTCCTGCCGGGCGTGGTCGAGCCGGGCTTGCGTCTCCCGCACCGCCTCCACCAGCCGGCGTCGGTCGGCATCGAGCCGCGCGTGCTCGAGTCGGAGCTGGGCCTCGCTGGCTCGCAGCTGCGCCTGAGCGGCGTCGAGCTGGGCCGTCTCGGCCGCAGTGGACTGCTGGCGTACCAGCGCGAGGACCTGGCCGCGCGCGACCGCCTGCCCGACGGCGAGCGAGGGGCCGCCGGCCACGATCCCGGCCACGGGCGGAGCCACGACGGCATGATGGCCAGCGGCCGGGACGATGTGGCCCGTGCTCGTGATCTGCTGGGCCACCGTGCGGGGCTCGGCCTGGGCCAGCTTCATGCGGATCAGCCACTGCTGCTCCATGAGGAACTTGACCGTGCCCGTCGCGGGGGCGGGAGCGGCTTCTTCGACCGACGGCGGTGCGGGACGAGGCCAGAGATGGTATGTCGCCATCCCCCCCGCGGTGAGGGCGGCCACCGCCCCGGCCGTGGCCAGCCACGCCGGGCGCCTCACGGCTGGCCGTCGACCCCGGTCACCGCTTCCAGGACCACACGGCTGACCCGGACGTCGAAGAGTGCCTCGAGATACTGCTGGCGAATGTCCGTCCTCGCTCGCTCTGTCTCCAGCACGGCCAGCAGGCTGATCGCCCCTTCACGATACGCGGCCAGGGCGATCGCGCGCGACTCGTCGGCCTGCTGGAGGAGTCCCTGTTCGAAGACGAGCACGCGCGCCCGCGCGGATTCCCACGCCCGGAACGCGCTTTCGACATCGGCGAGAATCCGGGTCCGGGTCTGCATCATCTCGGTGCGGGTCGCGCCGGCCTCGGCTCTCGCGCGGGCGATTCCACCCTGGTTGCGGTCGAACAGGGGCAGAGGGATGGAGACGCCAAACAGGATCGTATTGTCGGGCCCGAGTCGCTTGTAGCCGACGAACGGGGTCAGCTCGATGGCGGCCCGAGCCTGCTCCAGCGCGATCCGGCGCTCGGCCAGGCCCACGCTGCGCTCGGCCACCTGGAGCGCCGTGGCGTTCTGGAGCGCTTGCGCGCGGATCGCACTGACGTCGAGGGGCGCGGGGGTGAAGGCGAGCTCGCCGACGACGGGCGTGGTGCTGTCGAGAGCCTCGGCGTCGAGCAGGGCGAGGAGCTTGATGGTCGCCTGCTGGACACCGAGCTGTGCCTGGGCCACCGCCGTGCCGAACTTCACGCGCTCGAGCTTCACCTTGAGCAGTTCGCCCTCGGCGATGGCCCCCTCCTCGAAGCGGGTCTGGTTCAAGGTCACAAGGTCGTCAAAGCTCTGGCGGTTCTGGCGAGCCAGCTCGACGAGATTCGTGGCCAGCACCGCCTCGTAGAATGCGCGCTTCACCTCGGCCAGCCGCTGGCGCAGCACATCGGCCAGCTGTGCCTCCGCGACGGAGACGGTGAGGTCGCCCACCTCTCCGCGCAGACGCCGCTTCTCCGACCGCTCGATCGGTTGAGCATAGGTGGCCGCCAGCTCGTAGAGCTGGTTGAAGGGGGTCGGCCCCGACAGGGCAAACTGGTCACCCAGGAGGGTGACCGTCGGGTTGGGGCGCAGACGAGACGCGATGCGCTCCGCGTGGGCGACGTCGACGCGCTGGCGCGCCGCCTCCACGGCCAGGTTGCGGCGAAGGAATCGATCCACCACGTCCTGCAGGGTGAGCGGCGCCGCCTCTCGCCGAGTGTCGTCGGGGGAAGGAGGCAGGGGCGCTGGGGCCTGCAGGGTAAGGGGCACGACCTCGCGACGAGCGGCTGGTAACGCCGGCTGGTCCTGGGCCCGGGCGGGCACGGCGGGCGCGAAGACCACGGCGCTTGTCATGACGGCGAGCATTCGGAGGACTCCCGGTGGGCGCTGGGTCACGATCAGGTCACTCGCTGCGAAAGCCGGTGAGAGGCATGCGCTCGTTGAGGTGTGCGTTCCGCACGCGGAACTCGATGTCGTAGTCGCCGGGAATGGGCGTGACGACCTCGGCCACGTAGATGCCGGTGACGCGCCCGACCTTCGCCTTCGTCTCTCCGGCTGGCTGGCCGGGCTCTGCCCTGCGGATGGTCAGCACCACCTCGGCCTGAGCCACCGGCGCCCCGTCGTTCAGGTCGGTCAGATGGATCAGGAAGCGGCTTGGTTTGCCCGCCCGCAGCGGCTCGTACTCGAAGAAGTTCTCGATGCGCCGGGTGAACTCCGTCCGGGCGATGGTCTCGACGCCCTCCTGCTTGGCGGGGGCGGCCGGATTCTCGGGTCGGCATGCGCCCGCCCCGAGGCTGAGCATCAATCCGACAATGGCAAGGTTGTGCCGAGTGTTCATCATCTACCCGAAGAGACGCAGGCAGGTCTCAATCGCATGGTGGGTGGCTAGCGGAGCGCCGAGCGCGACGGCTCCCAGCGTGAGAGCGAAGGCAAGCAGCACCAAGCGCCCAAGAGGCCAGAAGCTCCCGATGAGCCGCGATCGGTCCCCGAGCGGTGTTTCGGAGAAGGCGACGAGCCGGCGCACGCGCTGCTCGAAGCTCGCACGATCGGGGGGCGCGAGGGACGAGGTCATCGCCATGGTCGCCAGCGCGCGGGAAGGGCGAGCGAAGGTAGACCGCCGGATTGACACGAGGGCTGATGCGAGTTCCAGGGGAGCGCGCGTGGTGCGCGCCGCGATCTCGTCGCACACCAGCTCCACCTGTTCCTCGTACCAGGTGAGGATACGACGGGAGAGCGGCATGGCCAGCGAGGCATAAGCGCAGACGAGCAGCACCAAGCGGCCCAGATTGTCGCGACGCGCGTGGTGCGCACCCTCGTGTGCGAGCACGGCCTGGAGCTGATCGTGCGTGAGTAAGCGGACGATGCCGGAGGACAGAATGAGGGTCGTCCGTCGGGTGCCCCAGACGAACGCGATCGGATAGCTGGCCGGGATGACATGAAGGCCAAGTTGCATACCCGCAGCCAGCGTCGTGAGGTCAGACAGCTGCTCCTCGTCAAGCGGATGCGAATGCCCGGGATCTCGCAGGACGTCGAGTGTTCGCCGCACGGCCACGCGACCTCGCAGGCCAGCGATGGTCAGAGCCACGGCCAGGACGGCCAGGACGGCCACGCTCGTTACCGCTAACAGGCGTTCTCTGTCCCCCCCCAGGACACCGCCGAGCAAGTGCACGTCGTGGAGGGGCCAGGCGTGCGCAGCGTCGAAGGCGGGCTCGCTGAGCCACCATGTTGGCAGGAACACCATGACCACCAGCCACGTGGTCGCCAGAGGCGGCCCGGCGAGGGCAGCGGCGTACAGGGTCGCCAACGTGTGGGGGTGGACGGCGCACCGCCCACGCGCCAGCCTGCGCGCTGTCCACGCCAGCGCGAAGGCGAGCGCCGCGAAAGCGGTGCCGAGAAGCAGGAAGTGTTCAGCGGCGATCATGGATCAGGCACCGGGGCCACCTGGGGCACGCTGGCGGCGCCGTTCCTCGATCAGCCGCTCGAGCTGGTCGAGCGCGCCAGGTTCTTGCGCAACAAGGTCGATGAACGCCGAAATTGCCGGCTCCGTGAACTGGCCGAGGAGAGCCCCCACCACCTCCTCCGCCATGGCATGGCGAAACTCCTTGGGGGAATAGCGCGGCGAGTAGACAAACGCCTTGCCGCACTTCTCGCGCGTCAGGTAACCCTTGCGATGCATACGGTCGAGCGTCGTCAGGACCGTGGTATGGGCGATGTCCCGGTGCTGGCGGAGAGCATTCTCCACGTCGACGACGGTCTGCGCGCCCCGCACCCACAGGATCTCCATGACCGCGGACTCGAGGGCTCCCAGGACATGCTGGATACCGCGCGCACCCGGGCGGAATCCGCGCTGGGTGATCCTCCGATCGGGCGAACGCGAAATGTCATCTCTCGGCATTGCTGCGCAAGAGGATACAGAGCCTAAAACTACTGTCAATAGTTTTTCAGGCCTATGAGGGGCACGTTGGGTATGCTGAGACCGGTGGCTACCACGGTCATGGGGTCAGCGCTCATGCCTCGGACGAAGCGCCGCTGGGTGGCTTGTCTCTGCGCCACGACGCTCGGATGCCTGCTGCTGGTCGGGGTCTTTCCCGCTGCCATTTTCGCAACCGAGGTGACGCCGGATGCCCGGCCGTCCATCCACCCGAAAGCGCGCTTTCCTCTGTTGCTCTACATGGGCCCGGCGCGCGACCCCCGAGCCGTCGACACGTTGCGAGGGGTCGTGCGCGACTGGAACGCCCTCTTTGAGAGGGCCACCGGGCTTGCGGCTTTCCGGTGGCATGACCGTGACGAGGGCGCCGATGTGATCGTCCGGTTCGTGCCCGCCACCTTCTCGGGACCCGGGCCTCGTACGCTCGTGACGACGGACGAGTTCGGCGCTATCAAGGTTCCCGTACTCGTCGAGATCCCGGAGACGCCGGCCGGCATGACGGAGACGCCGGCTGGACACGGGGCGGCGGCGGCCGCTCACGAGCTCGGTCACGCGCTCGGCCTCTCCCACTCGGACGACGTCGAGTCCGTCATGTGCTGCCGGCAGGGCGGCGTTGCCCTGCGCGATCCAGAGCTCAGGCGCCGCTACCTCGAAGCGCGAGCCCGCGCGGATGTCCAGTCGGCGCTCCGGCAACTCCTGGAGGTCTACCCTCGCACCTGGCAGCGGTAGACCGCACTAGAGATCAGCCTCGACCTTGGGTGGCTGGTGCCGGAATCGAAATAGGCATGGTGCCGCTGCGTAGTCTCATTGCGACCTGACCCGTGATGGGGCTCGGACGACAACGGGCACCGAGGGTCCTTGGTGCGGTATCTGGTGCGCGAAGGTGCCTCGAAGGGCATCTTCGAGAATATCGAGGCCGAGCTCGTTCACAATGTGTTCGAGTTCGCGGACAGAACGGTGCGCGAAATCGTGGTGCCGCGCTCGGAGGTTCGCGGACTGGATATCGACACGCCTCCCGAAGAGGTGCTGCGATTGGCGGCGACAATCGGGCACTCACGCATGCGGGTCTATCGCGGCTCCATCGACGAGCCGTCGGGGTCGTGACGCTCAAGGATATCTTAGCGCGCGCCATCGAAGGCCGACTCGAAGTGCCCTCGATCATCCGACCGCCGGGCTTCATCCCGGAGTTCGCGCGAGTGAGCCGCCTCCTGCGGGAGTTTCTACGGAGGAGCCGCCCTTCGTGAGCCGCCTCGACGACGGCGCCTACCTGATCGAGGGGGGGCCTCCGTTCGGGAGCTGCGGGAGCGCCTCGGGCTACCGCTCGACGAACGGAGTACACGACGCGGGGGGTTCGTCCTCTTCACCCTCGGCCCTCGGCAGCGTTCCCAAGCCCGGGTGGACCGTGGTGGACATGAGCGGACCGCGCATAGAGGGTCAAGGTGTCGCTCGGACCCTCGAAGGACCGGCGATTGGAACAGAGACCTCCGGACGCACTCCGTCCGCCGTCCACACTACTTCTTGACATTATTCCTACACTACAGTAGTAATTACTACACGAAGAGATGAACACACCGGCGCCGACGTGGCTCGAGCTGGTCATCAGCCTCCCCACGGAGAACGCCACCGAACGCATGCGCGTGTGGCGGGCCCTCAAGGCCACGGGTGCGGGCGTGCTCCGGGACGGCGTGTACGTGCTTCCGGAACGGCCCGATCTCGAGGAGGTCCTGGCCGGGCTGGCCGGAGAGATCGGGGAGGCGGGGGGAAGCGCCTACGTGCTGCGGGTCGAGCCCCGCGATGCCGAGCAAGCCGAGGCGCTGTGCGCCATGTTCGATCGGACCAAGGAATACGCCGAGCTGGCTCGTGAGATCGCTGGTGTCCGGGTGGCCGCGTCCGCTCAGGACCCGGCGGCGCTTCGCCGGCAGATGAGGACGCTCCGGCGACAGGTCGAGGCGCTGGCCGCCATCGACTTCTTTCCCGGCGAGGCCAGGGCTCAGGTCGAATCGGCGCTCCTCGAGGCCGAGGCGGCCGCCGAAGAGATCCTCGAACCGGGCGAGCCTCGACCGGCGAAGGGTCCGATCCCACGGCTCGACCGGGCCCAGTACCGCAAGCGGGTCTGGGCGACGCGCAAGGCGCCCTGGGTCGATCGGCTGGCCTGTGCCTGGCTCATCAAACGGCACATCGACCCTGCTGCGTCGTTCGTCTGGCTTGAGAAGCCAGCGGACCTGCCCAAGAAGGCGGTGGGGTTCGACTTCGACGGTGCTCCGTTCACGCACGTCGACAATCGCGTGACGTTCGAGGTGATGCTCAGGAGCTTCGGGCTCGACGACGACCCTGCGCTCCGGCGACTCGCCGAGGTCGTCCACTACCTCGACGTCGGCGGTCTTCCGGTAAGCGACGCGCCCGGGCTGGGCACGCTGCTGACCGGCGCCCGCCAGCGAAGCCGCAACGACGATCACTTTCTCAAGCTGGCCATCACCCTGTTCGATCTGGTCTATGTGGCCTACACCGAGGGCGATTCCCGATGAAGGCGCTGGAGCGACCGAGTACCGCTCAACTGCTGCGCTACTTCCTCTATCTGGGCAGCCTTGGTTTTGGAGGCCCGGTGGCCCTGGTGGGCTACATGCAGCGCGACCTGGTGGAGCGCCGTGGGTGGTTCACCAAGGACGAATACACGAAGTCGCTTGCCCTCTCGCAGCTCGCGCCCGGCCCGCTGGCCGCCCAGCTCGCCATCTGCCTCGGCTACGTGCACTCGACCGTGCGCGGCGCCACGTTGGTCGCCCTCGTCTTCATCATGCCGTCGTTCCTGATGACGCTGGCCATCAGCTGGCTCTACGTGCGCTTCGGCGGCCTCTCGTGGATGCAGGCGGCCTTCTATGGCGTTGGGGCGACCGTGATCGGGATCATCACGCTCGCGGCCTACAAGCTCGCCAAGCTGACCATGGCCAAGGATTGGCTGTCGTGGACGATCTTCGGGGTCATGGCGCTCACCACGGCATGGACCGAGTCGGAGATTGGCTGGCTGTTCGTGCTCTGCGGGATCGTGGCCATGGTGGTGCAGTCGCCGCCGGCCTTCCTGCGCCGACCGAGCGCGGCGTGCCTGACGGTGGCCGTCACCCCCGAGATCCTCGGCCAGATCCTCTGGTTCTTCACCAAAGCCGGCGCCTTCGTGTTCGGGAGCGGGCTCGCCATCGTGCCGTTCCTCTACGGCGGGATCGTCCAGCAGTACGGATGGCTGAACGACAAGCAATTCCTGGACGCGGTGGCGGTGGCGATGCTGACGCCAGGGCCCGTCGTCATCACGGTGGCCTTCATCGGCTATCTCGTGGCGAGCTTCCCGGGCGCGGTCGCGGCCGCCGTCGGCGTCTTCCTGCCCGTCTATCTCTTCGTCGTCATCCCGTTTCCGTGGTTCGACCGATTCAGCGAGAACCCGAAGGTCAAGGCCTTCGTGGGCGGCGTCACGGCCGCCGCCTCTGGCGCCATCGCCGGCGCCTGCTACGTGCTCGCACGGCGGGCCATCACCGACATCCCCACCGTGCTGATTGCCGTGGTCGCCCTGGGAATCGTGTGGCGGTTCAAGGTGCCCGAGCCGGTGCTGATCGCGGCGGGTGCCGTGGCCGGTCTGCTCATCTTCTCGATCCGAGGATAGGAGGAAACAGGTATGAAATGGGTTACCCGCGAGAGGGCACGTGTCGATCGCATCGCCTGCCCGTGGCTGATCAATCGGTTCATCGACAAGGATCCGACCTTCCTGTTCGTCCCCGCCAGCCAGGTGATGGCCGTTGCGGAGCGTGAGGGCGCGACTCCGTACGACGTCCCCGGGGTCCGGCTTGGACACCACGGCGACCACTGCTCGTTCGATGCCTTCCTGGACGAGTACAAGCTCGAGGACCCGGCGCTCCAGGCGCTCGCCCTCATCGTCAGAGGGGCCGATACGGACGCGCGCACGCTGACTCCGGAGTCGCCCGGACTCTACGCGGCGGCCACCGGATTCCAGGCGACCGCCCGGGACGACTTCGACAACATGGCCCGGCAGTTTCCGATGTACGACGCGCTGTACGCGTATTGCCGCTCCCGGAAGCATTAGCGCCGAGGTCGAGTTGACCATGGAGGGTTCGCTCATGAGTGAGGACACGGTGCTGTTCGTCTGCCTGCACGGCGCCGCCAAGAGCCTGATTGCGGCGAGCCACTTCCAGCGGCTCGCTGGGGAACGTGGCGTGAGGGTCCGTGCCGAGTTCGCGGGCACGGAGCCCGACCCGGAGCTGACACCGGCCGCCGTCGTGGGGCTCCTGGCGGAGGGAATCGACGTCCGTGGCCAGCACCCGCGGCGCGTCACCGGGGACGCTATCAGAAGCGCTGCCCGGGTCGTCTCGTTCGGCTGCGACCTCGGCGCGCTGGCGCCGGGTGTGCCCGTCGAGCGGTGGGACGACGTGCCGGCGGTCAGCGAGAACTACGGCGCGGCGCGGGACGCGATCGTGTCCCGCCTTCCCGCGCTCCTGGAGCCAGCGCGCACGCCCGGCGGCGCATGACGTCGACCCGGATCTCAGGGAGGCGAGTGGGGTGATGAGATCCGGCTTCCTCTGGGAGATGCGGCCGTACTTCCGGCAGGTGGCGGGCCAGCTCGGGCTCGGCTCGTTGGCCGGCATTGTGATGAACACGACGGTCGTCCTGCCGGCGATCCTGCTGGGGCGGGCGATCGACCGTGTGCTGGAGTTCGAGCGCGGGCAGGCGACCAGTGCTGACGTTGGGTGGGCGGCGCTCGCATTCCTCGGCGGTACCCTCCTTACCGAAGTGCCCCGAATGGGCAAACGATGGTGGCTCATGACCGCCAATGCCCGCATCCGCGCTAACGTGCGGGCTGACGCCTTCCGTGGCGTGCTGGCGTGGCCCATGGCCGATGTACAGCGCACGCCGGTCGGACATCTCATGGCCCGCATCGTCGGCGATGTCGAGGTGCTGGGTGTCGGCGTGCGCGAGTTCACCATCGAGATCTGGGACACCGTCCTGTTTTCGCTGTCCTTCATCGTGGCGATGCTGGTGATCGACACCCGGCTGACGCTCTTGGCCCTCGTCCCCGTGCCGCTGGCCATGATCCTTGCCCATGCCACCGGACGCTGGGTCGCGAGCCGTACCGTTCGGGCTCGTGAGGCGAACGCCGACCTCACCGCAGCCCTCCAAGAGTACCTGACCGGCGTCCGGGTGCTGCGTCTGTTCGGACGTTCAAACGCGGCTGTACGGAAGGTCGCCGATCTCTCCCAGCGACTGGCCCAGCGGAGTGTTCAGCTCGTCCGCCTGAGGGGAGGGCTGCAACCCGTCTACGCCACGATCATGATCAGCGGGGTCGTCCTCGTCGTATGGCAGGGCGGCGATCGCGTGATTGCGGGGGCGATGACAGTGGGGGCCTTCGTGGCGTACCTGGAGCTCTTTCTCCGGTTCGTCAACCGTGGCCATCGCATTCCTCAGTTGGTCAATTCACTCCAGAGCGGCGCTGCGGCCTACGCGCGCCTGCGGCCACTGCTCGCTCCTGCGTTGACGGTGGCGGGCGAACCTCGCCTGGCTTCCTTTCGCGCCGGGCACCTGGCTGGCATCGCTCAGCCACCCCCGGCGGCGGGAAGCGGCCGTACCGGGCCTGTTTCGATATCGCTGCAGAACGTAACGGTCCAGTATCCCGAGGGCGAGAGACCGGCCGTGTACGGGTTGACCGCCGACATTCCGGCGGGGGCGCTTGTGGCTGTCACGGGCCCGGTAGGATCCGGGAAGAGCGCACTTGCGCGCGCGATCCTGGGCGTGGATCCCGTGTCGTCGGGAACGCTCCTCGTCGACGGCCATTCGCTCGCCGATGTCCCATCCGCCGCGCGCCGCGGGCTCGTCGGCTATTTGCCCCAGGACGCGCGCTTGTTCTCCGGTTCGCTACGGCAGAATATTGCCCTCGACCCTTCCGGCCTTCGAAGAGACGACGGCGTTCCCATGCGGGCGATGCGACTGGCCTCCCTCGAGGAGGACGTGGCTGGGTTCCCGCAGGGACTCGACACGGAGATTGGAGAGTCGGGCATCCGCATCTCCGGCGGCCAGCGGCAACGTCTCGGGCTTGCCCGTGCGCTGGCGGCCGGTGGGCCGCACGGTCCCGGGCTGCTCGTCATCGACGATCCCTTCTCCGCCCTCGACGTCACCACGGAGGCGGCCATCGTTGCCTCACTCAGGCACGCGTTCGGTCCGGGAGCTCCTCCTGAGCAGCGCGCCACCATCGTGCTGTGCTCCCACCGGCTGGCGGGCTTCCCTTACGCCGACAGGGTGCTGGTCCTTGAGCGCGGCGCAGTGGTGGAAACTGGAACGCACGCCAGCCTCATGGCGGCCAATGGTCTCTACGCGCGGATCTATCGGGCCCAGAGGATCGCCGAATCGGCGTCGGCGGTCCCGGCACTCCCATGATCGGGCGCGGGCTCGGGACGCACCAGCAGGGAGCCCCCCAGGCCCGTCCGTCCGTGGTGCGCGGCCTGTTGGGTCTTTTGACCCAGCAACGGGTCCGCGTGATGCTGATCGGGCTCCTGGTGCTGGCCGCGGCGGTCTTTGAGCTCGCCCCGCCTCTCATCATGCGTGCGATCGTCGATCGCCATTTCACCGTCGGAAATGCCGACGGCTTGCTCACGCTCGCCCTGCTCTACCTGCTGGCCGTTGCGGCCATGCAGGCGGTGACCTTTCTGTACGGGTACCTGGCCGCCACCGGCGCCCAACGGATGCTCAGCGACTTGCGCATCCGGCTCTTCGCTCATCTGCAGCGCTTGTCGACGAGCTATTTCGATCGCACCCCCCTCGGCGACGTGATCAGTCGCTGCACGGCCGACGTCGACACACTCGACACCGTCTTCTCGTCGGGCGTGGCCGTGCTCCTGGCCAATCTCCTGCGACTCGGCACCATCGCGGTCGCCATGGTCGCCCTCAGTCCGACGCTGAGCCTCGTGGCGGCCCTGATCGTCACCCCCCTGGTCGTGGTGACACGCGTTCTGCAACGGCGAGTACGCCAGGCGGAACGCGACAATCGCGCCGCCGTCGGCCTGATCAACACGCGCCTCCAGGAAGACCTGCGAAGCATCGAGGTGATCCGGGCGTTCGCCCACGAACCGGAGTTTGTTGGCGGCTTCCGCCACGTGCTCAGCCGGGGTCTGGTCGCCTCCAACCGCTCGATGTTTTACTCGGCGCTCTATACCCCCACCACCGCGATTCTCTCCGCCCTCGCCGTGACAACCCTCCTCGGGGTCGGCGCCCAGCCCGCCTTCGGGGCGATGAGTATCTCCCTGGGGACGCTGACGGCGTTCCTTCTTTTGTTGCAGCGCTTCTTCCAGCCCATCACGGCCCTGGGCGAAGAATGGCAGACGGTTCAGAGCGCGATGGCAGGCGCGGAACGCATCTTCGGCACGTTGGCGCTGGCGGGGGACGACAGAGGCGTACCCGCGCCCGCCCAAGCAGGTCCCGATCACACCGCGTGGTCGGTCAAGCTGGATCGCGTCCAGTTCGGCTATGCGGCCGGGCACCCCGTGCTGCGCGACCTGTCCTTGCACGTGAGGCGGGGAGAGCATGTCGCACTCGTCGGGCGGACCGGCGCCGGAAAGACCAGCGCCCTCCATCTGCTGGCAGGACTGTACCGGCCGTGGGCCGGGACCGTCGTCGTGGTCGGCCGAGACCCGGCACGGCTCGATGAGGCCGAGCGCAGCCGGGTCCTGGGTGTCGTTCCGCAGGTGGTCCAGCTATTCTCCAGTACCGTGTTCGACAACCTCACCTTGGGCGATCCCTCGGTGGCTGAAGACGCAGTGGTCGAGGCGGCCGCGATCGCGGGGGCCGACTCGTTCATTCGGAGGCTGCCGCGGGGCTACCGGACCATGCTCAGCGGCAGCGGAGGTGGCACGGGCGCACACCTCTCGGCGGGGCAAGAACAACTGCTGGCTCTCGCCCGGGCTTTGGTCCATCGCCCCGCAGTGTTACTCCTGGACGAGGCAACAGCGGCGGTCGACAACGCCAGCGACGCGGCGTTCCGCGCGGCGCTCAGGGACCGGGTGCTCCCGCGAGGCTGCGCCGTGGTGACGGTCGCGCACCGGCTGACCACGGCCCTCGAAGCTGACCGCGTGATTGTCCTCGACAGGGGACGAATCGTGGAAGAAGGCGTCCCGGCGGCGCTTGTCGCCAGCCAGGGGCGCTTCGCAGCGTTGTTGGAGCTGGAGGCGGCCGGTTGGGAATGGCGCACGAGCGCCTAGTCTCGGGTCGGCCTCGCTAAAGACGCGCGTTGTCGAGGTCTCCGAACCGCCTCTCCGAAATCGGGCATCACCCGGACGAGCGGCGGCGAATCTCGGCGATCTCCCCGAGGTCCAGCAGATCCTTGACGCGGCCGGCCGCGCGCTTGGAGCGCTCGAGGGTGTCGAGATCCATGACGCGGACGCGCGCCGCGCCGACGGAAAGCTCGGAGGAACCGGCGCGGACCTCTGCATAGGCGCCAACGCCGGGGATCTCGCCGAGGATGTCGAGGTCACCAAGCTCGGTGGTGAGCGTGAAGTTCAACCCGCTCGCCAGGGTGCGAGCGTCCCACAGAAACGGGAGGTCGGATGGCGCCCCGCGCAGCCGAGGTCGGAATGGGGCGAGCGCCGCCGCGAGCCGGCGGAGATTGTCGCGGTCGCGTGAGTAGCAGAGATCGAGATCCAGCGTGACACGAGAAGACCCACGAAGGACGAGCGCCACGCCCCCGACGACGACGAAGTCGACGCCGGCGGCGCTTAGAATGTCAAGGAGCCGCTGGACCTCGGTCACGCGCCTGTTCGAGGAACCGCGCCATCTCCTGCATGCGCCGCAGGCGCTCCGTCGGTGTGCGGCGGAGGTTCTCGACGATCGACTGGCCATCGACGCCGGGGTCCACGAGCTCGAAGATACGCTGATCCCAGGACGCGTCGGCCGCGACCTCCGGGGAGGGCGGAACGGCACGCTCGTCGGGTAACATCAGGCAAATTGTTGCAGACACCCGGGCGATCCGCAAGCCAGCGGAGACAAGTCAGACCAACACCTCCAGCGCTCGGTGGCGCACGGCAGCCCAGCAGAGTGGTAGAGAGCCGATCTCACTTCTTGATGAGAAGCTCAAGCCCATCGGCGCAGGCTCGGGCGACCGCCCAGCTCGCCTTTTCTTGCCCAGGCATCTTGTCCCAGCCGCCTTTCTCGATGACTTCAGCTCGCTGCCAGCTACTACCGTCCCCGAGGGTTTTCAGTTTCTCATCTGCGTTTGGTTGCTTCATGAATTGGGCGACGCAGATCGCCGCCTGACTGGCCAGGACCGCCTCGCTGGACTTGGTTTGCGCCGAGCCGGCGGTCGTCCAGCCCCCCCACGCAAAGCCGACGATGATGGCGATGACGGCGCCGCCAATGAACCCCCACGTTCCATACTTGATCTTCGCTGCCCGCTCTGGCTTCATGACACGTCCTCCTGTGTGAAATGTCCGACGGGGCGCGAGGTCGCCGCCCGCCGGTCTTGCTCTGGCCCGAGGACGACGCGTACGCGGCGAGTCGTGCCGTCGTCGATGAGGGGGAGACGGGCACGGCCAGGCGCCAGAGGTATTCCATCGACCTCGACGCCTGCGATGCCGCGCGTCACCCCGCGCGGATTCTCGACTGTGATTTCGTAGCGCGACGCATGGTACCTGAAGGTAATGTCGAATCGTCGCCATGCGCGGGGGATGCAGGGATCGAGGTAGAGGATCGCCCCACGCACGCGGAAACCGAGCAGCCACTCCACCCCTGCCCGGTACATCCAGCCGGCCGAGCCCGTGTACCACGTCCAGCCCCCGCGGCCGATATGCGGGGGCCCGGAATAGACGTCGGCGGCAGCGACATACGGTTCCACCCTGTACCGATGAACGCCGGCCCGAGTGCTCGTGCGGTTGATCGGATTCAGGATCGAGAAGAGTTCGTTTGCCTTGTCGCCCTCGCCGAGGGCGGCAAAGGCCATGACCGCCCAGATCGCGGCATGGGTGTACTGACCACCGTTCTCGCGAACCCCGGGCGGGTAACCCTTGATATAGCCGGGGTCAAGGGGCGTGTGGTCGAAGGGCGGGGTGAAGAGGAGTACCAGCTCCTGGGCGCGCTGGACGAGATACTCCTCGACGGCGGCCATGCCGCGTGCCGCACGCTGGGGCTCGGCGGCGCCGGAAATCACCCCCCAGGACTGCGCGATGGAATCGATGCGGCATTCGTCGTTGACGACAGAGCCGAGGGGGCTTCCATCGTCGAAGTACGCGCGCCGGTACCAGTCTCCGTCCCATCCATGCTCTTCGAGCGCTTTCTTGAGGGCGCCCACGTGGCTACGCCACGTGTCGGCGCGGACGGTCTCACCGCGCGTTTCGGCCAGCCGTGCGAATTCCCAGAGCGTCGTGTGGAGAAACCAGCCGAGCCACACGCTTTCCCCTCGCGCATCGGGGCCGACTCGGTTCATGCCGTCGTTCCAGTCGCCGGTGCCGATCAGGGGGAGGCCGTGCGCGCCGACGGCGAGGCTCCGGTCGAGGGCGCGGGCGCCGTGCTCGAAGAGCGTGCCGCGCTCAGCGGAGACGCGAGGCTGAAAGTAGGCTTCGTGCTGCCCCGCGGCCAGCGCCGCTCCCTCCAGAAAGGGGACGACCTCGTCCAGCACCGCGGCATCGCCCGTAGCTTCCACGTAGTGCGCCACGGCGTATGGCAGCCAGACCAGGTCGTCGGAGATCCGCGTGCGAACGCCCCGATCGGACGGAGGATGCCACCAGTGCTGGACGTCGCCCTCTACGAACTGGTGGGCGGCGGCCCGGAGGAGGTGCTCGCGCGCGACGTCCCGCTTGGCCGCGGTCAGGGCCATGACGTCCTGGAGCTGGTCACGAAACCCATAGGCGCCCCCCGCCTGATAGAAGGCGGAGCGGGCCCAGACCCGACAGGCGAGCGTCTGGTACAGGAGCCACCGGTTGAGCATGAGGTCCAGGGAGCGGTCCGGCGTCTTGACCTGGAGGGCGCCCATGATGTCGTCCCACCGAGTCCTCACCGCCTGCCACGCCGCTTCGAGGTCCGCCGCGCGATAGCGCGTCAGGAGGGCGCGCGCCTCCTCGAGGGTCGCGGTCTGGCCGAGAAAGAAGACGACCTCGCCGCGTCGGCCGGGAGGGATATCGATCACCGTCTGAAGGACCGCGCAGGGATCGAGGCCGGCGCCCACCCTTCCCGACGGACGACTCCCTCGTTCCAGCAGCGCGGGATGATCAAGCGTTCCGTGGCGCCCCAGGAATTCCATGCGATCGCCGGTCCACGCGGTCTGCCGTCCCCCGAGGTCAGCGAAGGCGATACGATCGCCGAAATCTGTGCTCCACGGGTTGCGTGCGAGAAGGGCTCCCGTGTCCGGATCGATCTCGGTGGTAATGAACGGCGCCGTGGTGCTGCGCGAGACGCCCAGCACCCACTCGACGTACGCGGTCACCGAGAGACGCCGGGACTTGCCGGATCGATTCTCGATCGTCAGCCGAGAGATCTTCACCGGGTCTTCGGGTGGGACGAACTGGAGAAGATCGAGGGCAATGCCGTGTGACGTGTGCTCGAAGCGACTGTACCCCTGACCAAACCGCGCCAGGTAAGGCCACGCTTCTTCTCGGATCGGCAGCGCGGTCGGGCCCCAGACAGCTCCGGTCTCTTCATCCCGGACATAGATCGTCTCGCCGGGTGGGTCACTGACCCCATCGTTGGACCACGCCGTCAGCTGATTCTCACGGCTGTTGAGCGACCACGTATAGCCGGCGCCCGACTCCGAGGCCTGAAAGCCGAAGCTGGGATTGGCGATGACGTTCACCCAGGGGGCCGGCGTCCATTGCCCAGGACCGAGGACGGTGACGTACTCGCGTCCGTTGTCGACGAAACCCCCGAGTCCGTTGAAGAACTCGAAGTCGGGGCGGGGCAGCGACACGTCGACGGATGATTCCACGAGGGCCCGTCGGCGTGGCGGGGGGGCGGACGTGGCCCGTGTGAGATCGGCCCGAGCGAGCTGCTCCGAGAGGGGTCCCTGTCGACTCAGGAGGATGGCCCGGGCGGCCGCGTGCAGCGCGTCCCGATCCTGGGCCGCGAGGAGGTCCTTGCGAAGGATGAACACATTGCCGTGTGGCCCGTGCTGGTCATGCCGCGATCCTGACTGGCTCGTGCGGACCAAAGTCTCCAGGGAGGCCTGAAGTTCCTCCGTATAGGATTGGGCTTTCTCGTTCAGAACGACGAGATCGACGGCCAGTCCCTTCAGGCGCCAGTACTCGTGGGCGCGGAGGAGCTGCCGGACGATTCCTCGATCCTCGGGCTCGTCGATCCGGACCAGGACGATCGGGAGGTCGCCGGAGATCTGGTGGGCCCAGAGGGCGGAGGGCCCTGACCTGTTGCGCTTCAGAATCGCGGTGGGCGGTCGAAGGGTGGGGTCGGAGTACAGAATCCGGCTGGCCAGACTCTGAAAAAGATGAGCCTCATCTGACCCGATCCCGAGATGGTGCAACTGGACCTGCGCCTGCGTCCAGGCCAGGGTGACGGTGCGCTCGAAGGCGGCCGGGTCGCGATACTCGTCGGCGAGCCGCACGGCTTCCTCACGTGAGGGGGCGACCAGCGTGGAGAAGAGGAGGTGAGCGCTCTCGCCCGGTCCCAGCCGAACTCGTCGCCTGAGGCTGAAGATCGGATCGAGAACCGAGCCCACGGTGTTCGACAGGGGTCGACCGTCGATCACGGCCAGCGGGGTGCGGATCCCTCGACCCCAACCCAGGAAGCGCGCTCGGTCGGTTTCGTACTGGGTGCCGCCGCCGGACTGGCCCTCGACCGCGACGATGTGGGCCGCCCACACGGACGGTTCGTCGGGCGCCCGGCGGCGGCGGGTGGCCACCAGGGCCCCGAGGGGGCCGATCCATTCGGTCTGGACGAAGAGATTGGAGAAGGCCGGGTGGGCGGCGTCCGCCGCTGCCGGGGCCAGGACCACCTCGGTGTACGACGTCAACTCGATCTCCCGCGCGTGGTCGCCGAGATTCGTGATCGAAACACGGCGGAGCTCCACGTCCTCTTGGGGAGACACGAGGACATCGAGCGTGGTGGTGAGGGCGCCGTCGCGCCGCTGAATCTCTGCGCGCTCTTCGAAGAACGTGGCGCGGTAGGCGTCTGGCTCGACGCCCGTGGGCTGGTATCCGGCGGACCACACGGCGCCGTTCTGGACATCGCGCAGGAAGATGTACGATCCCCAGTGGTCGCGGGTCGCGTCCGCGCGCCACCGCGTGATGGCCAGATCGGCGCAGCGGCTGTAGCCCGAGCCGGCCGCCGTCAGCATCACCATGTACCGCCCATTGGAGAGCAGGTGGGTGCGCGGAGCCGAGTCGTGCGGAGATGCGTACTGACGAAAGGCCGGCTCCACGAAATCGGGAACGTGGGCGCGCGTCTGCACCTCGTCCACGGGGGGGCGAACGACCGCCACGTCCGTGGGCGCGCGTTCCTGCAGGAGCAGATCGGTGGCCTGGACGATGGGCTCGCGGTGGAAGCGCTCGCGCATCACGCCATCGCGGAGGACGTTCGCCAGCGCCATGATGGTCATGCCCTGGTGGTGCGCCATGTAGGCTCGGACGACCGCCACCGACCTGCCCTCCGGGAGGCGTGATCTCGTGTAGTCGAGCGCCTCGTAGAATCCGTAGGAACCCCGAGCGCCCGCCTCGGCCAGGCGCGACAGGTTGTGGGCGGCGGCCACGGGATCGACCATGGCCGCCAGTGCGCTCGCGTACGGCGCCACCACGAGGTCTTCGCTGAGGCCCCGCTCGAGACCCAGGCCCGGCACCCCGAAGTTCGAATACTGGTAGGTCAGATCCAGGTCGCGCACGTTGTAGGCCGATTCGGATATTCCCCAGGGGACACCGCGCTCGGCGCCGTAGCTCATGTGACGACGGACGACTAGGTGATACGTCTGATCGAGCAAGCTCCCCGGCGGGGAGCGCATGACGAGCGCGGGCATCAGGTACTCAAACATCGAGCCCGACCAGGAGACGAGCATCGATCCGAGCGCGACCGGGGTCATCGGACGGCCGAGCCGGAACCAGTGGGAAGAAGGAACCTCCCCTTTGGCAATCGCGATGAAGCTGGCCAGCCGCGCTTCGGAGGCGAGCAGATCATACTGGCCGGGGTCGAGGCTGCCGTCGGTGACACGGTAGCCGATGGAGAACATCTTGCGCGCCGGGTCGAAGAGGAAGCCGAACTGCATCACCTCGAAGAGTTCCTTGGAGAGCTGGGCGACGGCCAGCAGACGGCGGACGAGCGCCCGGGCGGCCTCGGCGGACCGCTCGAGCGTCTCGATGATTTTATCGAGGCGCGCGCACGTCCCCTCGGCCGCGGTACCTGCCTGCGGTAAGGAAGCGCGGAACGTGGTCAACGCGGCAATGGCAGCCCGGCAGCGATCCGCCAAGTCGGCGGGAGTTGGAGACGAAGACAGGAGGTTCTCGATCATCTGCCCGGTCTCGGGCGAAACGCGCGAGACCTCTGGCAGGATGGCCGCGAGGTGCGGCGCCCACGGAATGATCGTTTCGAAGTCACGCTCGTGGCTGGCCACGGTGGTGCGGATCGCCTGGGCCCAGTCGACAATCTCGGAGTCGAGACCGTCGTCGCGCTCGGCCGTCAGGGTGCGCGCGATGTCCACCAGGGTGTCGGCCTGGACGGCCAGGCGACGGAGACAGGCGGCCGCTGCCGCCGGGCTCGCCGGGGGCTCGCGCAGAGCGGCGGCCAGCGTGTCGGCCGCCTGATCGAGGTCGGCCCGGGTGACGGTCTGACTACGCCGGTTTTCGGCAAGGACGGTCGCGGCCTCCTGGACGAGCAGCACCGCGTCGTCAATGCCCCTGAACGCGTGTGGATCCAGGAGCGGGCGATCGGCGGCGCCGAGACAGGCCCGACCGAGCACCAGGAGATGACCAGCGAGATTTCCGCTGTCCACGGTGGAGACGTAGCGGGGCTCCAGCGGGCGCAGATCGACCGTGTCATACCAGTTGTAGAAGTGGCCCCGAAACCGCTCTAGGCGGCCCATCGTCGCGAGCGTGGCTTCGAGCCGTTCCATCGTGTCCAGCGTCCCCAGCCAGCCGAGATCACGCGCCGCCACCGTGGCCAGCAGCGAGAGCCCGATGTTGGTGGGCGACGTGCGATGGGCGAGGGTCGGCTTCGGATCCTCCTGGAAGTTGTCGGGCGGCAGGAAGCTGTCGTCTGGGCCGACAAAGGTCTCGAAGAATCGCCAGGTACGGCGCGCCGTGGCCCGGAGGATTCTGGCGTCCGCTGGAGCC
>Ga0187893_10000277_pt1 | contig 131901 bp, 106 predicted proteins | sample MA1701074metaG_FD_139574 | JGI IMG/M metagenome (GOLD analysis project Ga0187893, IMG submission 139574) | White microbial mat communities from a basaltic lava cave in the Kipuka Kanohina Cave System on the Island of Hawaii, USA - MA170107-4 metaG ...
AAAAGGCGTCGATCGAGTGGCAGGCGACCCTGCCGCACCTCGCCATCCTCTTCGGTGAACGCTTCACCGTGGAGCGCTGAGGTCGATGGTGACGCCTCACACACAGAAAAACGGACAGGCCCCTTGCTTGGGAATGCGCAGCTGCCCACAGCGCCAAGCGAGACCCTCCTCGGCCCCCCTCACCCGGCAGTCGGACCCGCGGTTCCCTGACCGTCAGGCCGCGGCAGGCAAACGGTTGCGCCGAATCGAGAGCACCACGGCGACGCTCAGGATCGCCACGATCACGACGAGCGACAGGACAATGGGGATGTGCACCCACGCGCTCGCCACCATCTTGAGCCCGACGAACGTCAAGATCGTGGCGACGCCCTGCTTGAGGTAGACGAACCTGCTCATCGCGTCCGCCAGGACGAAATACATCGCCCGGAGGCCGATGATCGCGAAGGTATTGGAGCTGTAGATGATGAACGGGTCGCTGGTGACCGAGAAGATCGCCGGAATGCTGTCGATCGCGAACATGAGGTCGGTCGACTCGACCACCAGGATGACGAGGATCAGCGGCGTGGCGAGCCAACCCCGGTGGGTCTTCACGAAGAACCTGGCATCGTCGTAGGCAGCCGACATCGGAATCACCCGCTTGGCGAAGCGCACTAGCGGGTTCTTCTCGGGCTCGATCCGGATCTCCTCCGAGCGGAACATTTTGATTCCGGTGAAGGCGAGGACCGCGCCCAGGACGTAGATGACCCAGCTGAACTGGCGGACCACCAAAATGCCGAGGCCAATCATGATGCCCCGCATCACCATCGCGCTGAGGACGCCGACCTGGAGAACTTTCGGTTGGGCAACAGCGGGGACCGCGAAGTACTGGAAGATCAGGATGAAGACGAAGAGGTTGTCGACGCTCAGCGAGAGTTCGATCAGGTAGCCGGCATAATACTCGAGCGCCCGCGTCGATCCGCCGACCCAGGCGACCAGGACCCCAAAGAAAAGCGCCGTCCCGATCAGGACGGCGCTCCATTGGGTTGCCCCTTTGACGGTGAGAACCCGCGCTTTTCGATTGACGACCAGGACATCGATGGCGAGCAACCCCACCACGACCGCCCAGAAGACGGCCCAAACCCAACCCTTCCCGACGGTCACCGACTGCTGGACATCGCCAACAGTTTTGCGACCCGCTGCTCGGTCGGCGGGTGAGTCGAGAACAACTTCAAGACCCCGCCGCCCATCGCCGCGAGCGGATTGACCTGGGCGAGCGGCGCCACCGCCGGAGCGACGGGCATCGGGATCTGCCGAGCCATCCGGTCGAGGGTTCGCAACGCGTTGGCCAACGGGAGCGGCCGGCCGAGAATCTCGGCCCCCACCCGGTCGGCCTCGAACTCCCGCTGCCGAGAAAGGGCGAATTGGAGGATCATCGCCGCGATCGGGCCGAGGAGTATCAGGGCCAGGGACGCGACCGGGTGGCCGCCCTCGTCATCGTTCCGCCCCCCGAACAGCAACAAGTACGGCAAATAGCCGATCGCGCCCGCGATCCCGGCCGCGATGGTCGAGATCAGCATGTCGCGATTCTTGATGTGCGCCAATTCGTGGGCGATGACGCCCTCGATCTGGTCCTGCGGCAGTGCCCGGAGGAGCCCGGTCGTCACCGCCACCACCGCTTTGGCCGGACTCCGCCCAGTCGCGAACGCGTTCGGCTGATCCTGCTGCGTGATCGCCACCACCGGCATCGGCAGCCCGGCCCGCTGGCGGAGCCGGTCGACCATCCGGTAGAGCTCCGGCGCTTGCTTCTCGGTGATGATCTGGGCCCCGTACATCCGGAGCACCATCTTATCCGAGAAGAAATACATGATGAAGTTCATGGCCGATCCGAGGATCAGCGCCATGAAGAGGCCCTGCTGGCCGCCGAGCATCTGGCCGATGACCAGAAAGAGCGCCATCAAGCCTGCCATCAACATGAACGTTTTGGTGTTATTCATTGCGCTTCCTCCAAAAAAAAAGCCCTCGTCCGACGCCCACCCGGGCGCTGACGAAGGTCTCGCCGAACGGGTTTCCCCGCCCGCTGCAACCGTGCCGGCATCGCTGCCGACAGTCTTGACGATTGCCGCGTCCGTCTTCGAATCGACGGATGAGCTACTCCCCTTCCAAGGGGAGGAGACTAGTCGGATTAGGGGGTCCAGTCAATTGCCGCGGGCCCCGCGGCGCCATGCGGGGCGGCCCCATCCCGACTAAGATTGACGCTAACTCTACGACGGACTTCGATCATGTTGCGGCTGCCAATCGCCTGGGTTCTCGCCTCGATGGCTCTGGTTTCGATCTCGGCCGAGGCCCAAAATCCGATCGCCTCCCCGCGCGACGCCACCCACGCCACCCTTAATGGCGCCAAGGTGCTGATCGACTATGGCCGCCCCTCGAAACGCGGCCGAGTGATCTTCGGCGGGCTGCAGCAGTTCGGCGAAGTGTGGCGGACCGGGGCCAACGCGGCGACCACGTTGGTCACCGACAAGCCGCTGAAAATCGGGACCCTCGCCGTCCCGGCCGGCACATACACGCTCTTCAGTATTCCCGGCGAAGCCCGCTGGCAGTTGATCGTCAGCAAGAAGACCGGTCAGTGGGGGACTCAGTACGACGAGAGCCACGACCTCGGCCGGGTCGACATGGAGGTGGCGACTCTGCCCGAGGTGGTCGAGAAGTTCGAGATCAAGATCGATGGTGGGAAGCTGCGGCTGGCGTGGGACAAGACCGCCGCGAGCGTCTCGATCGCGGCGAACTAGGGCCACGGGGGCGTCCCGATGAACGAAGCCGATCGTGGGCCGATCGCCACCATCGCACTGATCGCGTCCTTGGCGGACGGGGCTCGGGGCGCCGAGGAGCAACACGAGCTCGAACGGCTGGCCGGCACGATCGGAAGCGACGAGGACTTCGACCTGATCGCTCGGGAGGTCCTGAGCGGGAAGGCTCGGCTCGACGAGGCGGCCGCGAGGCTCACCAGCGCCGAGGCGCGTCGCGAAGGGTACGAGGCGGCGGTGCTGATCTGCCACGCCGACGGGGGCGCCAACCTCAACGAAAAGGCGTTCCTGCAGGAGCTCGAACGGCTCCTTGGCCTCGATCGGGCCGCGGCGGCGGAGGTGACTGCCGCCGCCGAGGGGCTCGCGGCCGCGCCACTCAGTGGCCCGGCTCCCGAGTTCTCACCACCGACCGGAGCCGCGGGCCAGATTTCCCAGGCCGGGTTTCCGGCGACGACCAGGGACACCGCGCTCGACGACATGATTCTCCGGAACGCGATGCTGGCGGGGGCCCTGGAGATTCTCCCCCAGAACATCGCCTCCCTCGCGATCGTGCCGTTGCAGCTCCGGTTGGTCTACCGGATCGGCGCCGACTACGGTCAGAAGCTCGATCTCAATCAGGCCAAGGACCTCGCCGGCGTGGTCGGGATCGGGGCCACCGCCCAGGTAATGGAGGGAGTCGCCCGGCGGGTGGTGGGGAGCCTCACGAAGGGTGTGTTAGGCAGCGGGGCCAGCGGCGTGGCCGGGGCGGCGGCCAGCGTGGGGCTCACGTTCGCGAGCACCTACGCATTGGGGCACGCCGCCAAGCACTACTACGCTCAGGGCCGGCGTTTGAGCAGCGAGGATCTTCGCTCGTTGTTTGGCCGGCTCCGGGAGGAAGCCGGGACGATCTATCCGAAGGTCGAAGACCAGATTCGGAGTCAGGCCTCGACCCTGAATCTGCCGCAGGTGATCGGCCGACTCCGCGGCGTCTCGGCCTAGCCCATGCCTCGATCGACCCGTGGATTGTCGTGGATGGTCACCCCGGCCGAAAACCGTTAGGCGGCCCTGCCGGGCGGTCCGATCCGTCGGACCAGATCGACGAACCGCGGCGATCACGTCGTGATCCGGCCAGAGCACTGAGCCCCTGGGCTCGAAGCTCCTCCTCGGCGAGGGCGAGGTGGAGGTCCAACTCGATGGCCAGGTCGGCCTCTGGGCGGCTCTGGCCGGTGGCGAGGCAAAAGATGCGACGGAGCGGGTTGGGCACGCGGGCAGCCTCAACCCAAGGAGCTTAGCCTAAGCTGCTTAGGCCAAGCTTCGGCTCGACCTCCGGTTCGTCAAGGGACAGGTCCGCGCGATGACCGCCCGGGCGATTCCCACCACGGCAATTTCTCTAGCGCTTCACGACAACGCCGTCCTTCATCACGAAACTGACCCGCTCGAGCGCCGTGATGTCCGCGAGCGGGTCGTCGGTCGTGGCGATGAGATCCGCCAACATTCCCGGCCCGATGGTGCCCAAGCGGTCGGCCGCGCCGAGCACCTCGGCGGCGGTTTTCGTCGCCGAGAGGATGGCGTCCATCGGCCTCATCCCCCAGGCGATGAAGTCGCGAAACTGCTTGGCGTTCTCTCCGTGGGGCACCATCCCGGCGTCGGTGCCGAAGGCGATCTTGACGCGATGCTTCATCGCCAGCTTGAAGGCCGCTTCGTGGCCCGCGACGATCAGGGCCAGCTTGTCGAGGATGATCTTGGGGTACCCCCACGCCGGGGCCCGCTCCAGAAACCAGCGATCCTCGTAGGAATCCTTCACCAAGTAGGTTCCCCGCTCGACCATCAGCCGGGCGCCCTCCTCGTCGAGGAAGGTGCCATGATCGATCGACACGACCCCGGCGCGTACCGCGCGCTTGATCCCCTCGGCGCCGTGAGCGTGGGCGGCCACCCGCCGACCCCACATCTTCGCCTCGTCGACCACCGCGTCCAACTCTTCCTGGGTGTAGAGCGCGGCCTCGACCGATTCCTCCTCCGACATCGCCCCCGCCGTCGCCATCACTTTGATCACGTCGGCGCCATACTTGATCAGCCAGCGCACCTTCGCTCGAATCTCGGCCGGTCCGTTGGCGACCCCGGAGAACTCGTCGATTCGGAGGTAGGGCGACATCCCGTTGAGATCCCCGTGACCGCCGGTGGCGCTGACCGGAAGGCCGGCCGCGAAGATCCGCGGGCCCGGGATCGCGCCCCGGTCGATCGCGTTCCGGAGGGCCACGTCGACCAGCTCGGGGGCGCCGAGATCTCGAACGGTGGTGAAACCGGCCTCCAGCGTTTGCTTGGCGTAGAGCGGCGCCACGATCGCGGCGTCGACGTGGCTGGCCCGCATCCGGTCGCCCGCCCCGCCCGGCGCCGTGGTGAGGTGGGTGTGAAGGTCGATCAAGCCGGGCAGGACGGTGGCCCGAGAAAGGTCGATCACCGTGGCGCCGGCCGGCACCGTTAGGTTCTGGCCGACGGCGGTGATCCGGGTTCCCTCCACGACGATCACGGCGTTGCTGACCGGCGGGCCGCCCCGCCCGTCGATCAGCCGTCCCGCTTTGATGGCGAAACGGGTTGGCGGTTGACCGGAGGCCTCGGCGACCCCCGTGGTCGCCAGCAGCAACCCGACCACTCCGAGGAATCCGGCTCGCATGACGATGCTCATGGCCCGAGGAAAAACTCGGCGATCGTGGCCGTGGCGCCGACGAAGGTCGAGTCGCTGTTGACGAGCACCGCGACGATCAAGTCGTGATTCGGGTAGAGCAGGAGAAACGCGGTCCCGCCGACCGACCCGCCGCCGTGACTGATGGTCCGCCGGCCGGCGCGATCGCGATCGACGCTCCAGCCGATCCCGTACTTCGTCTCCTTGCCGTCCCGGGTCTTCTGGGAAGTCCACAGGAGCGCGAGGGTTTCCGACCCGAGCAACCGACCGTTCATCAGCGCGTCGCCGAACTCGGCGAGGTCGTCGGTGGTCGACAGGAACCCGCCGCCGGCCCACTTGTAGCTGTTGTCGGCGAAGCCGGCGTTGATGATGCCCCCGCGATTGGGGCCCCGGGTGTACCAGCGCGCCCGTCCGGGCACGATGCTGTCGACCTGGTCGGCCACGATCTCCCGAAGCTCCGCCCGGTCGAACACCTCACGCTGCATCTGCGCGAGATATGGCGCGCTGCCGGCGGCCTCGAGCACCGCGGAAATCAGATTCCATCCGTAGGAGGAGTAGCCGAAGCGGGTGCCGGGCTCGAAATTCAACGAGTCGTTCTTGAAGATGTCGAGGGCCTCCGTCACCGAGCCGTAGTGGCGAACGACGAAATTCTCCTCGGCCCGGTTGTAGTGCCGAATGCCGCCGAGATGGCCCGCCAGCTGCCGAGTGGTGATCGGCCAGCGCTTGACTGGAAAGGACGGGAGGTAGCGCTGGATCGGACTGTCGAGATCGAGCTTGCCTTGCTCGACCAATCGGCCGATCAGTACCGAGGTGAGCGCCTTCGAGACGCTCCCGACCCGGAACCTGGTGAGGGGCGTCGCCGCGACCCGTTGCTCCAGGTCGGCGAATCCAAACCCTTCGCTCCAGACGACCCGGCCGCCGCGCATCACCGTGATGGCCGAGCCGGGCGCGCCGAGGGCTCGCATGGTGTCGCGGATGAAGGTCCGGGCCTTGGCGATCGCGGCGGCGAACTCCGGCCGGGCCGGTGCTTCGGCGACGTTGGGGGGTCCCTGGGCGACCAGGGCGGCGGGGCCGACCATTAGAGCGACGAGCAGCAGGGAACGGGTTGATCGCATGAGTACCTCGATTCCTAGAAAGCCGGCTCCAGTTGATGGGTCGGATCGTCGAGCCTGATCGCCATGACGATACCGCCAACGGGGGTCTCGAACTGCCCCTCCGGGAGAATCGCGAGAGCGTTTGCCTTGATCATCGAGGTGAGGATGCCTGATCCCTGCGGCCCGGTGAGCCGGACCTCCGGGGGTTGAGCGGCGCTGAGGATCGCCCGAAGAAAATGCTGCAGCTTGGGGCCGACCTTGAATGGCTCCCCGGCCCGAGCCTCGACCGCTCGACGAAACGGCTCGCGGTGGCCCATCATCTTCCGGATCGCCGGCCGAGCGAACAGCTCGAACGTCACCATGGCGCTGACCGGATTGCCCGGAAGTCCGATCCAGGGCACCGTGCCTAACATCCCGAATCCGACCGGGGCGCCGGGCCGCATCCGGAGCTTCCAGAAGTCGAGCGTTCCGCCCATCGCGGCGATGACCGACCGCAGGTGATCGTGCTCGCCGACGCTGATGCCGGCCGTGGTGATCAGGAGGTCGCAGTCGGCGGCGGGCTCGAGATGGGTCCGGAGGCTGTCGGGCGTGTCGGCCGCGATCCCGAGGTTGACCGGCTCGCCACCAGCCGCTCGCACCAACGCGGTGACGGTGTGGGTGTTGGAGCTGGCGACCTTCCGCCCGCTGAGGATCTCATCCGGCCGGTCGAGGTCGACGATTTCGTCGCCGCTGCCGAGGATCGCCACTCGAGGCCGCCGATGGACGACCGGGTGACCGATCGCGAGCGACGCCAGCACCCCCAGCTCGGCGGGACCGAGTGGCGTCCCCGCGGCCAACACCGTCGCGCCAGCCCGAATGTCCTCGCCCGCGAGCCGGTAGTTCACCCCGACGTCGCGATCGTGGCGAATCGCCACGACGGGGTCGCCGTAATCGGTGTCCTCCTGTCGAATGACCGAGTCGGCGCCCTCCGGCAGCGGCGCGCCGGTGAAGATCCGGGCGCATTCCCCGGGGCCGAGGGTCCGGGAGGGAAACCGCCCCGCCGGGATCTGCTCGACGACCCGCAACACCCTCGGAGCATCGGGCGTGGCTCCCCGGACATCGGCGCCGCGGGCGGCATACCCATCCATCGCCGAGTTGGTCCAGAAGGGGACGTCGATCGGGCTGGTCACCGGCTCGGCGAGAACGCTGTCGAGAGCGTCGTCGAGCGGGACGCGGAGAGCCGGTTGAGGTTGCACCGCACTGACGATTCGGGTCGCCGCGTCGCGCGCGGAGAGGGTCGTGAGCACTACGGATCGATCACCTTGGCATGGTCCCAGGCCAGGCCCGCCAGGAGTTGGAGCCACATGGTGTCGTTGAAGCGGAGGACCGGGCACGGCGTGCCGTTGAGATCGGTATCGGTCAACACCGCGACCCAGTGGCCGGTGTCCGGGAGCGACTTGACCAACGGAGTCGGCCCGACCGCTCGCCGATAGATTTCGATCTTGGGGATCGGGAACTGCTTGAACCCCTCGACGAGCACCAGGTCGCGATCGGCGAAATAGCGGCGCGCGAGGGTCTCCGGATCGGTGTCATCCGGCCGCCGCTCGAACAGCACCCGGATGTCGGGGCTCGCGATCATGACCGCGTCGGCCAAGCCCTCGTGATAGTGACGCCAGCTGTCGGTGCCCTGGAGATCGACGGTGGCCGGGTGGGTGGCGTGCTTGATGGTGGCGACCCGCTTGCCTCGGCGGTTCAGCTCGCGGGCGAGCGCCACCAGCAGCGTCGTCTTGCCGGCGTTCTTGAGTCCCACGATGGAAATGAGGCGCATCGAACTCCTGGGCCGGTGTCGCCGGCAGGGAGAGAATAGCGTTCCCGTCAGCCCGAGGGAAGCGGCTCCCGGAGTCGCTCCGCCGCGGCCAGGTCCTCGGCCGTGTTGACGTTGAAGAAGAGCATCTCCGGCCGGCCAAACCGGGCCACCTGGTCGAGGGACAGCACCCCGACCCGGACCGCGTCGTGGAACCCGATGGCCCGCAGGTCGCCCCGAGCGATCGCGGCCCGCATCGGCGCCGCGCAGGCCGGCCCGTAGGCCCCGCAGAGCGGCTCGACCCCGCGGCGGCTGTCGCTGGCGGGCAAGAAGACATCGACGGTTTCGAGCCCTTCGGCCAACCGACGGAGCAACGGCGCCGAAATGAACGGCATGTCCCAGGCGACACAAACGACCGGCGCCGGCCCCGCCACGACCGCGGTATAGAGACCGCCTAACGTCCCCGCGCCGGCGATCAGATCGGGAATCGGGGCGAGGTCGGCTCGCCAGGACGCCGCGCCGGGAGCGTTGGCAACCAGGAGCGGCGGGTCGCCGAATGCGGCGATCGCTTCATCCACCAACCGGTCGAGGATCCGCCGGCCGCCGACCTCGAAGAGCCCCTTCGGCGACCCCCCCATCCGCGAGGCCGCTCCGCCCGCCAGAATCGCGCACCGCATCATCCCACCGGCAGCCAGAGCTGCGGCGTGCCGCTCACCGCCCGCCCGACCAGCACCATCCCGGTGCGGCGCCCGATCTCGACCGCCAACGTCGAGGGCACCGACGGCGTCGCCACCCACACCAGACCCGCCCGAGCCGCCTTGGACGCCAACTCCGCGGAGATCCGCCCCGTCACCATCAGGCCAAGCCCCTCGGGCGGGCGCCGGGCCAGCAAGCAACCGCCGATCACCTTGTCGACCGCGTTGTGCCGTCCGATATCCTCGGCGTGGGCCAGCAGCTCGGTGCCATCGGTCAGTGCCGCCGCGTGGATCCCGCCGGTGTCGCGATAGCGCTGGCCCCGCTGGAACAGGCTCTTGAACAGGCGGCGAAGGGAGTCGCGGTCGGGAGCCGAGCCGCGCGGTGCCCCGGCCGCGATCGTGCTCGGATCGGCGAGGAACGTCGAGACCGCGCCGCACCCCGAGGCGAGCACGCTCTTCCGTTCGGTCGCCTCGACCCGGGCGACCTCGGCCGGATCGATCTCGGCCCAAAAGCCGAGATCGGTGCCGCAGGGCCGCAAGCGGACGTCGTCGATGGAGCGAATGAAGCCGTCGCCGTAGAGCCACCCCAGCGCCAGCTCTTCGAGAAGGTCGGGAGTGCACATCCAGGTGACGGCGGGCCGATGATTGATCTCGAGCCAGACCGCGACTTCCTCGACCGCGGCATGGTCGGAGGTTGCGCCGCCCCGTTTCTCGGGCCGAATCAGGCCCTCGCTCATCGCCGAGTCACCGCGCCCCTAGAAGAACGGGCGCCGGAAGGCGAAGCCGAGGCCGGCATGAAGCACCGGAGCGGGCGACCACTCCTTCAACTCGCCGGTGAGGAGCGGCCCGGCGGGGCCGAAGGGACCATCGGGATCGTCGCGAAACGTGATCGGGTATGACAGGTTCCAGAAGGTCGACCGGGCCTCGACCTTGACGAACAGGCGGCGGCTCACGAAGTAGCGGACCCCGATGGCCGGCGCCAGGAAGAATTTGGTGCCGAACCGGTATCGGCTGGAGTCGGAAGGGATCGTCTCGGACATCGCCAGCCCGAGACTCAGGCTCAGATACGGCGCGGCGTTATGCCAGGTCTTGCCGCCGGTCAGGTTCAGCTGAGTGGTTCCCTCGCCGAACCAGAGATTGTGCTGGAGCGGGCCGTCGAGGCGGCGGGGCACGGCGGCGAGGTCGGCGACGAACCGATCGACCCGGCCCCAGCCGGCCCCCAGCGAGACCGATAGCGGCCGGTCGGCCAGAAAATCGTGCCGGAGGATCACGACCTGGCCGCTATGGGGGCCGAGTCCGAGCTTCCCGCCCGACCCGAACATCTTTCCGGTGGTGAGGGTCACGAATTGACCGTACCGCATGTCCCGGTACGGGGAGGTGGCCGGATTGTGGCCGACCTGGGCCTTGGCCGGGGGAACGAGGACGAGGACCGCTGCGGCGAACGGGAAAGCCTTCATAACGAGATGGTGCTCACGGGACGCCCAAGCTCCGACCGGTCATCTCGGCAGGTTGCTCGACGCCTAACAGTTGGAGGACGGTGGGGGCCACGTCGCAGAGCGCGCCCCCGGGACGAAGTGACGAGAACGGCGCGCCGACGGTGACCAGGGGGACCGGATTGGTGGTGTGAGCCGTGTGGGGCCCGCCGGTGGCCGGATCGACCATCATTTCGCAGTTGCCATGATCGGCCGTGATCACGAGGCGGGTGCCGGCACGCTCGGCCGCGACCAGGAGTCGCTCGAGGCACTGGTCGATCGTCTCCACGGCCCGGATGATCGCGCTGGGTACCCCTGTGTGTCCGACCATGTCGGCATTGGCGAAGTTGCAGAGAAAGAACGAGTGTTCCCGGCGATCGAGCGCCTCGCAGAGGGCATCGGTGATACCCCGGGCGCTCATCTCGGGCATCAGGTCGTAGGTCGCCACCTTGGGCGAGGGGATCAGGACCCGCTCCTCTCCGCGGTAGGGCGGTTCGATCCCGCCGTTGAAGAAATAGGTGACGTGGGGGTATTTCTCGGTTTCGGCGGTCCGAAACTGGGTCAGGCTGACGTCCGCCAGCACCTCGGCGAATATTCGGGCCAGGTTGAACGGCGGAAACGCTTGCGGGAGCGGGAACGTCTGATCGTACTGGGTCATCGTGACGCCCTCGAGGCGGGGGCGGTCGGCGACCGAGAACCCATCGAACCCCTCGACGAACAGGGCGCGGACCATCTGCCGCATTCGGTCGCTGCGATAGTTGAAGCAGATGACTCCGTCGCCGTCGCGCATCGTCGCGACGGGCTCACCGCCCCGGTGGATGACGATCGGTTGGATGAATTCATCGGTCTCCCCGCGCTGATACCCTCGCCCAACGGCGGCGACCGGATCGGTCTCGACGCGCCCCACGCCGGACACCAGCAGCCGGTACGCGACCTCGAGCCGATCCCATCGTTTGTCGCGATCCATCGCGAAATACCGCCCCACCAAACTCGCCAGCGCCCCGCGGCCGCCGGTGATCCGAGCGATGTCGTCCACCAGGTGCTGAACGAATGCCCGGCCCGAGGTCGGGAGGGTGTCTCGACCGTCGAGGAATCCGTGGACGGCGATCCTGGCGACGTCCAACCGCATGCCTAACTCGAGACAGGCCCGGAGGTGCGTATCGATCGCGTGCACTCCCCCGTCGCCGACCAGCCCGATCAAATGGAGGGTGCCGCCGGTCCGCCGGAGCCGGTCGCCCAAGGCCAGGAAGGGCGCCAGCCGAAAGAACTCGCCTCGGTCGATGCTCTCGGAGATGCGCACCAGGTCCTGCATCACCACCCGCCCCGCCCCGAGGTTCAGGTGGCCCACTTCGCTGTTGCCCATCTGCCCCTCGGGTAAACCCACGGCCAAGCCGCTCGCGTCGAGCAAGGTGCGATGCGGCGATGCCCAGAGCCGATGCCACACCGGCGTCCGGCCGAGCTCGATGGCGTTATGCGTCGGGTCGGCTCGGTAGCCCCACCCGTCGAGAACGATGAGCGCAACGGGTGGCACGCGGTTTGACATGAGTTCGGGCGCCGTCTACAATGCGAAATCGTGATGGACCAGCCGCAATCTAGTTCTGGCACTAGGCGCCTACCAGCCTGCGCGGCCGTGCTGTTGCTCGGCGTCGTCTCTCTCGCGAGCGCCCAGAATCGACTCCGAGCCACCACCGCCGCCGCCTTTCTCCGAGAACCGGGTGGTTTGCGGCTCGGAACTCTGGTGGCCGGGGTCAACTACCCCACCGGGCGGTCCAACGGCGGGCACCTCGAAACAACCGTGGAAGGCTGGATGCCGGCCGCGTCCACCAGCGCCACCACTCGAGACGGCTTCGATCTGACCGTGATCGCCGGTGGCGGCGAGTCGGTCCGCGGCGCGCCCAACGGGTCGGTGGTGGCGCGATTCCAAGAGGGTACTCTTCTCGCCAAAACCGGGACGCGCGGTACCTGGGTTCGGGTCCGCCGCTCGGGGTGGGTCGCCCGAGGGTTGCTCGGAGCGACCGAGGTGGCCGCCGCCCCCGCGACCGTCGCGCGCCCAACGACGCCGAATCCGGCCCCGGCAACGGCACCTCCAACCATGGCCCAGCCGCGCCGCGATTCGGTTCGAGGAACGGATGCGCCAACGGGGGAGTTGGTTGCCGGAAGCGCGACGCTCCGCCAAGGGGCCGAGCTGACCGGGGGCCCCGGGGGGCAGCGGATCGCCTCGGTCGAGCAGGCCGCCGACGCCCGGGTCCTGGAGCGCCAACCCGACTGGGTCAAGGTTCAGATCGAAGGATGGGTTCGCGCCAGCGACCTCGCGGCCGATTCGATTCCCGGTCCTCGCATCACGGCCGCGATGCTCCGCGAGCGCCCCGATCGCTACGTCGGGCAAGCGGTGACCTGGCGACTCCAATACCTCGCGCTCCAGGTCGCCGATGACCTGAGGCCCGAAATCCCCCGAGGTGAGTCGTACGTGCTCGCCAGGGGGCCTCTCCCGGAGAGCGGGTTCGTCTACTTGATGGTTTCCAAGGAGCAGGCCGCCGGGTTTCGAGCCCGAACTCCCCTCGACGAGGTGATCGTCGAGGCGGTGATTCGGGCGGGTCGGAGTAAGTATCTCCCGACTCCGGTGCTGTCGTTGGTCAACGTGGCGAGGTAGTCATGAACGACGTCTTGAAGCAGCGGATCGCCCGGCGCCTCGAAAACCTGAGCGACGAGCGGGGCTATCAGATCCTCGACTACGTCGAGTTTCTCGATAGCAAGTACGCCCAACGGGCCACTCCAGACAACATCTTCGCCAGGGTCACCGAGACCGTCGAGGACGTGATGCGGGCCGGCAAGCTGCCGGTCAAGGCGATATCCGGTACGATGGGCCTGATGGACAGCGCGGGGAAGGTAATGAAGGGCGTCGCGGCCGCCGCTCAGGCCGTGGTCGACGAGGCGGTTCAGGCGGCCCAGACGAAACCCGAGCTCAAGCCCGTGCCGCGGCCGGAGGGAGGGTCGCCGACGCCGCCGAGCTAGCCTAACACTCGTCCGCGCCGGCACCGTCCGCTTGCCGAGCGGCGGGAACACTTCTAGCTTTGCCTATGGCCGACGTATCGTTGCCCCCCACCTGGTTCGTTTCCCCATCCATGGTACCCTCGCGATGAGCACCCTGCGTCCGGGGATCGCCCTCACGTTCGATGACGTGTTGCTCGTGCCGCGGCTCAGCGCGGTCCATCCCCGGGCGGTCTCGACCAAGAGCCGGTTCACTCGCGCTATCCCCCTCAACATTCCGCTGGTCTCGGCCGCGATGGACACCGTCACCGAAGCCGAGATGGCGATCGCGATGGCCCGCGCCGGAGGGATCGGCGTCATTCACAAGAACATGACGATCGATCGGCAGGCCGCCGAAGTGGACCGCGTCAAGAGGAGCGAGAGCGGGATGATCATGAATCCGATCACTCTCGGACCGGATCGCTTGGTTCGCGAAGCCGTGACTTTGATGAAGCGGTTCCGGATCTCCGGCGTGCCGATCGTCGACGGCCAAGCCAAGCTGATCGGCATCCTCACCACCCGCGATCTCCAGTTCGAGCGGGACCTCGATCGCCCGATTCACGCGGCCATGACCAAAGAAGGCCTGGTTACCGCGCCGGTCGGCACCACCCTCGACGAGGCCCAGCGGATTCTCGCCAAACATCGCATCGAGAAGCTGCCGGTGGTCGATGCCGACGGCGTTCTCAAGGGGCTGATCACCGTCAAGGACATCTTCAAGCGGCAACAGTTCCCGGACGCCAACAAGGACCAGCACGGCCGGCTTCGGGTCGCGGCCGCGGTGGGTGCCTCGGCCGATTCGATGCCCCGGGCCAAAGCTCTGGTCGACGCGGGCTGCGACGTGCTGGTCATCGACTCGGCCCACGGCCACAGCGAGGGCGTTCTCGATACGGTCGCGGCCCTTCGGACCCGCTATCCGGAGGTCCAGTTGGTCGGGGGCAACGTCGCGACCGAGGCCGGGGCGCGTGAGTTGGTCAAGCGCGGCGCCGACGCCGTCAAGGTCGGCATTGGGCCGGGGAGCATCTGCACCACTCGGGTCGTCACCGGCGTCGGGGTCCCGCAAATCACCGCGATCGTCGACAGCGTGCGCGGCGCGGCCGGCGTGCCGGTCATCGCCGACGGCGGGATCAAGTACTCCGGCGACATCGTCAAGGCGATCGCCAGCGGCGCCTCCTCGGTGATGATGGGCTCGATGCTGGCGGGGACCGAAGAGAGCCCCGGTGAGTCGGTGTTGGCCGAGGGCCGCCGATTCAAGATGATTCGCGGAATGGGGAGTCTCTCGGCGATGCACGACGGGTCCGCCGATCGCTATTTCCAAGAGGGTGAGATGGCGCCCTCGAAGATGGTGCCCGAGGGCATCGAGGGCCGGGTGCCTTATCGTGGGCCGGTGAGCGACGTGCTCTACCAGATGGTCGGCGGGTTGAGGAGCGGGATGGGATATTGCGGCGTGGCCGACGTCGCCGCGCTGCACCGCGACACCGAGATGCTCCAAATCACCAGCGCCGGTCTCCGGGAATCACACCCGCACGACGTCATCATCACGAGAGAAGCGCCGAACTACAGCAAGTAGCTGGGGCCGACCGCATGCCGATCACGCTGACCGCTGACAAGTTGACCGCCGCCAAGGAACTGGCCGGGATCCTCGCGCCGGGCGCGCGGGTCTGCCTCACGACCCACGTCAATCCCGATGGTGACGGGCTGGGGAGCGAAGTGGGCCTGGTCCACCTGCTCCAGGCCATCGGCGTGACCGTCACGGTCGCCAATCCCACCCGAACCCCGCCCCGCTTCGAGTTCTTGTTTCGGGACCTGCCCGGAGTCGACAAGAGCGGCGAAGCGATCAAGGAAATCCGTCGGGCCGACGCTCTGGTGGTCCTCGACATCAGCGATCTCGGGCGTCTCGGCATGCTGACGGAAACGGTCCGGGACCGGGGTGCCACCGTTCCCGTCGGCTGCGTGGATCATCACGTGAGCCCAGGCACGCTTCCCGCGGGTCCGCGTTACCTCGACCCGACCGCGGCCGCCACCGGGGAGCTGATCGTCGAGATCGCCATGGCGAACGGGTGGGCGCTCACCAAGCCGGCGGCCCGGGCGCTGTACGTGGCGATCCTCACCGACACGGGCGGGTTCCGCTTCAGCAATACCCATCCCCGAACCCTTCGTATCGCGGCCGAATTGCTCGATCGCGGCATCGATCCCGAAGCCATCTACCTCGACGTCTATGCCGGAGCGCCCGAGGGCCGGGTGCGACTCCTGGCCGAGGTGCTCCAAACCCTGGTGGTCGAGCCGGAGATCGGGCTGGCTTGGGTGACCGTTCCGCCGGGGGCGGTCGACCGCCACCGCGTGGGGAGCGACGATCTCGACGGCGTGGTCGAACACGCCCGCTCGATCACCGGGATCCGAATGGCGCTCCTGTTCCGGGAGATCGGCCACGGCCGGATCAAGGTGTCACTCCGGTCGGTGGGTGAGGTGGATGTGGCGGCGTTCGCACAGCCGTTCGGAGGCGGAGGGCACGCCAAGGCGGCGGGGCTTTCGCTCGAAGGATCGATCGCCGAGGTGCAGGCCCGAATTCTGGGCGAGGCACGCCGGTTTCTGGGTCCGCTGGTTCCGGAAGAACGTTAGGCGCTCTCCCGCCAGGCCGAGGTCTCGAACTCGAAGCTCAGCTCCTCCCCTCGAAACCGCTCCCGGACCCACCAAACCCGTTCCCGGGTGATGCCCAAGTACCAGGTCTCCAACCGGAGCGGCGCGGGCGCGACGAAGGCCGCCGGGGCGAGCACAGCCGCCGCACCGCCGCGCCCCGGATCGCGAACCGATTCGTACCGAATCACCGCGACCCCGGCCGACCGAGCCGCCACCGCGAGCGACTGACACGGGCCGTAGTCGGTCGAGTGAATCCATTCCCGGCGCCGCCGGACGAGCGGCGGGCGGCGGAGGTCGATCGACCGGCCGACTACCGCGGACTGAAACACCGTTTGGGGAGCGGGCGCGAGGCGAGGGAGGTCAGGGCTGTCCGTCAGGAATCGCCAGCGCCAATACCCGAGCTCGGCGCAGGCGGTCCGAATTTCTTCGGCGCCATAGAACACGCCGGCGTCGCCGCGTCGCCGAAAGCGCGATCCATAGGCCAGGGGGGGATACCGAAACGGGGTGAACAACAGGTAGTGGAGTCCCGCGGCCTCCACCGGGAGGGCCGGTTTGGCCGCTTCGAGCAGGTCCTCGAGGACTCGCTGCTCCTCCTTGGTGTCGACGAGGACCATGGTCGACGCGATGTGCTGCGCCTCGACCGCCCGCCAGAGGTCGAGTCTGGCGGGCCTAACGTCAAACTCGTCCTCGGGTGGCATCGAGATATTGAACCACCCGAACCAACCCCTCCGCGGTGACGATTTCCTCCGCCGGCGAGCGACCCAGTGCCGCGTTGGGACCCCGGAGCCAAGTCCGGGCGTCCTCGCCGTGACCGACCAGCGCGTCGAGGGATCGGAAGAGCCGGACGAACAGCAAGGCCAACTCCCACTCTTTCACGCGCTTCGGCTCGAGCAGGTAGCGGCCGCCCACCAGACGGGATGCGGTCGCCTTGCTGATTCCGAGGACCGCCGCCAGCTCCGATTGATTGAGCCCGATGAGCTTGGCGGCGCGAACCACGGCCTTGGAGAGGGTCGGTTCGGGGAGGGCGGAGAGGTTTGGGGCGGCCATAGATCGGAATCCGTTCAACAGAAATAATATAGAAGATTTGTCTCTGTGGCAATAGAAACCTTCTGAGGAACGTAACGTTCCATTGTTTGACGTTTAGTCACTGCCGTTGTACTATGTTGGCCAAGGTATCAAGGGGATCTCCAATGGAAATTCGGCGCGAACTGATTCGAGGGGCCGGCCCAGTCGCCGTGCTCCAACTCCTCAAATGGCGCGAGATGTACGGGTACGAGCTCGCCGACGCTCTGAGCCGCCGTACCGATAACGTTCTGGCGCTGGGTCAATCGACGCTCTACCCGCTGCTCTACAGCCTCGAGGCCAAGCGGCTGGTCGAAAGTCGCTGGGTGGAGTTGCCCTCGGGACGCCGTCGCCGGTACTACCGGCTCACCGACCGAGGGGTCGAGGCTCTCGAGAGCCAGCGAGCGCAATGGCAGGAGTTGTTCGGTGCGATGGTCGGGCTCGGCCTCGTCAGTCCGGTCGCGGCGGAGGTCGGCTCATGACGCGCGCCGGGCGATCACTGGTCGCGTCCCTCGACCGGCTCGGGGTGGAGCGGTTGGCGCGGGCCGAGGGGCTGCCCGCCAGCCTGGCGGCCCGGGTGGCGGAGGTGGTAACGGCCACCGGGCTTCCCGATGACCGTCGCGAGGAAGTGTTCCAGGAGATTGTCGGTCATTTCCAGGATGGATTGGCGGCTGGGCGGACGGTGGAGGAACTGACGGCGACATTCGGGGATACCGCGATGGCGGCGGGGGAGATCCGGCGAGCCAAGCGGATTGTCACCCCGGAAGTCCACGGTGGAACCGGCCCGGGGGATGGTTTGGTTCGGCGGACGGTGCGCGATGTCCGCTACGCGATTCGGCGGCTCGCCGCGAAACCGATGTTTACGGCAACCGCGGTTCTCTCGCTGGGGCTCGCGATCGGGGCCAACACGGCGATGTTCACGGTGGTCAACGACGTGATCTTCCGGCGGCCGCCGTTGGAGCGACCCGAGGAGTTGGTCGACGTCTACACCTCATCGCCGGACTTCGAGTTCGGCGTCCTCTCGCTTCCGGACCTCGAGGACATCAGCCGACGGACCACCGCCTTCGCGGGGGTGTCGGGCTCCAAGTTTCACGATGGTTCCCTTCGAGAGCGACGGCGTCACCAGTCAGCTCGCGACCGAGATGGTTTCGGGCAACTTGTTTCAAGTCCTTGGGTTTCGGGCCGCCCACGGCCGGTTGATCGAGCCGGCCGACGCCTCCGCGCCAGGTCAGGGCGCGGTCGTGGTGCTGTCCGAGCGACTATGGCGTCGGGCGTATGGCGCGGACCCTCGGATCATCGGCCAGTCGATTCGCCTCAGTGGCGCGAGCTACACGGTCATCGGGGTGGCGCCGGCGGATTATCCCGGCCGGTTGCGGGGGATCGTGACGGATCTTTTCGCGCCCGTGACGATGATCAATCAGCTTGACCGGTCCTCCACCGACCAGCTGACGGATCGCGGCACCCAGGGGACCTTCGTCACCGTCCGGCTCAAGCCCGAGGTCGGGCTTCAGCAGGCGCAGGTGGAGCTCGACCGCCTGGCCGCCGATCTTCGGGAGCGGCGCGAGGGCCAATGGCAACTGGGAGCCCGATTCGTGCTGGTTCCGAGAAACGACGTCATCGTGTTTCCTCCGCTCGATCGGGTCCTCCGGCCACTGACCGCAATGTTGTTCGTGGTCGTCGCCCTGGTACTGGTAATCGCGTGCGCGAATCTCGCGGGGTTTCTGTTGGCCCGCGCGGTCGACCGGCGGAAGGAGATCGCCGTCCGGCTGGCACTCGGCGCCACCCGTCGCCAACTGGTGCCGCAGCTCCTGGTCGAGACCGTCCTCTTGTCGCTGGCGGGCGGGGCGCTGGGTCTGGTGCTCGGCCAGGCCGCGCTCCGGGGGGTCTTGTCGTCGACTCTTCCATTTCCGTTGCCGATCTCGTTGGCCCTGTCGATCGACGGCCGAGTGTTAGGCTTCTCGCTGTTGATCTCGCTGGCGGCGGGTGTGGTGTTCGGGTTGGCGCCGGCGCTCCAATCCACCCGACTCGACTTGGCCTCGGTGATTCGCGACGAGACCGGTGGGGGCGGCCGATCGAAGGGGACGATCCGCGGCCTGCTGGTGGGGGGGCAAGTGGCGGTGTCGATGGTGTTGATGATCGTCGCCGGCTTGTTCGTTCGGAGTCTCGACACGGTCCGCAAGGTCGACCCCGGGTTTGGCCGCCATCCCGCTGCCGTCACGTGGTTCGGTTATCCCGGCGATCGAGGCGGGGCCGCCGGACGGGCGATGCTCGACCGACTGCGCGAGCGGCTCGCCGAGTTGCCCGAGATTCGAGGCATCGGACTGGCCGGGAACATCCATCTCAACACCCTGTCCACCCAGAGTATCGATGTCATCGTCGACGGAGTGGAGCCGCCGCCGGGCCAACCGTTTCACCTGATCGATCGAGCCGGGATCGACACCGGCTTCATCGCCGCCTTCGGCCTCACCTTGACCGGCGGCCGCAACTTCACTGCCCGTGACGCCGACAGTGTCACTCGGGTGGCGATCGTCAACCAAGCCTTCGCCGAAAAGTTCTGGCCTGGTCGCCAGGCGGTGGGCCGCCGATTCCGGACCGGCGGCGGTCGAGAGATCGAGGTGGTCGGCGTCGTCAACACGGCCAAGATTAGGAGCCTGGCCGAAGACCCCCGGCCGTTCGTATACCTGCCGCTGTGGAACGCTGATGGAACGGTGTGGCTGGTGGCCCGCACCGATGGCGATCCGGAGCGGGTCGCGGCGACCGTTGAACGCGCCATGCGACGGATCGATCCCGAGGTCTATACCGTGCAGAGTCGAAGTCTCCAGCGTCACATCGAGGTGATGTCCCTTCCGCTCCGGATGGGTGCCACGGCGCTGATGGGGTTTTCGCTGCTGGCTTTGCTGATGGCCTGCGTCGGCCTCTACGGCGCCGTCAGCTACGCCGTGTCCCAGCGGAGTCGCGAGGTCGGCATCCGGCTGTCGCTTGGGGCAGGCCAGCGATCGGTGATCCGATTGCTGCTGTGGGGCGGACTTCGGGTGGTGGTGGTCGGTGCGGTGATCGGCTTGGCGCTCGCGGTGGTCGCCGGGCGGTTTCTCGAGGGGATGTTGTTTGGGGTCCGGGCGTTGGATCCGATGACCCTGGGAATAGTGCCGCTATTGCTGGTGGCGGTGGCGACGCTGGCGGCGTACCTGCCGGCGCGGCGCGCCGGGCGGGTCTCGCCGATCGACGCGTTGAAGGCCGACTGAGGGGGGCGACGCTCAGTACGCCACGGCGACGATGTCCCGAAGCGGTCGGCTGGGCCGGTTATATTGCCGGCACTGGTTTCACCGGAGTCGCGCGGCGGCATGGATACCCTGAACCGGATCGAGGAGACGCTCGACTCGCTCCGACCCTATATCTCATCCCACAAGGGGACCGTCGAAGTCATCGATTTCGACGAGGACGAAGGTTTGCTGACCCTGCGGCTCGGCGGCACCTGCCACGGTTGTTCGGCATCCACCATCACCCTCCGCCAGGGGATCGAAGCGCGGCTCAAGCAATTCGTGCCCGAGGTGCGGGTGGTGCAAGCGATCTAGCCCACCGAGGTCTTCGTGTCGGATACCCTCGAGGCGCGCGTCGGCGCGGCCCTCTCTCGCATCAAGAACCCCCGCCTCGACAACGATCTTCTCTCCGCCGGGATGATTCGCGATCTGGTGGTGACGGACGATGGCCGGGTCGCCTTCAAGTTCCTCCTCAGCCGAGCCGATCCGGCAACCCTGGTGCGGGAGGCTCGCAACGCGCTCAAGGCGATCGAGGGGGTGACCGACGTGAAGATCGGGGTGGTCGATCCGGCGGGGTCCTCCGGCCCGACCCATGGGCCGCCGCAGGGGGCGATGCCCCAGTCGACCGGGATGCCGGCGGCGCCGACCGCGGCGGAGTTTCCCCATCTCGGGAAGGTCATCGCCGTGTCATCGGGAAAGGGTGGGGTCGGGAAGTCGACGGTGGCGGTCAACCTCGCGGTGGCGCTGGCCCAAGCCGGAAAACGGGTCGGGGTGATGGATGCCGATATCTATGGTCCGAACATCCCCCGGATGTTCGGCGTCTTCGAGCGTCCGCCCATCAAGGACGGCCGAATCAAACCGCTCGAGGCCCACGGGGTGCTCCTGATGTCGCTCGGATTTCTGGTCGAGCGCGACGCCCCGGCGATTTGGCGGGGGCCGATCATCATGAAGGTGATCCAGCAATTCCTCCGCGACGTGGATTGGGGCGAGCTCGACTACTTCCTGGTCGACATGCCGCCGGGAACCGGCGATGCCCAACTGTCCCTGGTCCAGTCGGTCCAGGTGTCGGGGGCGGTTATTGTCACCACGCCCCAGGAAATGGCGGTCGGGGACGCCCTCCGCGGCGCCAAGATGTTCGAGCGCGTCAACGTCCCGGTGATCGGCATCGTCGAAAACATGAGTGGCTACACCGACCCCGATTCCGGGAAGCGGATCGAGTTCTTCTCCTCGGGCGGGGGCGAGCGCTTGGCCGAAGAGGTCGGTGCGCCGCTGTTAGGCAAGATCCCGCTCCAACCCGGCCTCGCCGATCAGGCCGATGGCGGGATGCCGATCGTGGTGGCCGAGCCGCGGAGCCCGGCGGCGGCTGCCCTCGTCGCGGTGGCTGGCGAGGTCGATCGGCAGGCGAGCCGCCGATCGATGACCCTGCCGATCATCAATCAGTAGGACCGATCAGGGTCGCCGATCCGGGCGCTTGACCGCGGGGACGCCTTGCTGCGGCGTGGCCCACAGAAACTCGTCCGTCAACATCTCGGTCGGGAGATACCGCCCCGCGAAACTCGGTTGGATCCCCGCCCGGCTCAAGACCGAGGCCCCCAACCCCACGGTTGCCAGCAACCAGGTCGCAATCGCCGCGGCAGCCATGATCAGGGGACCCGCGATCGGGACCCAGCCGAAGAGCACCCACGCGAGCCACACCGCCGCGAGCGATCCGAGACCCACGCCCAAATACCGGAAGCTGTTGGGCGACAACGCCATCCCCCGGGCCATCCGGCGCCGGGTGTGAGTCTCGCCCATGGCATGGGCCACCGCGAGGAGCCCGCCTAACACTCCCGCGAGGACCAACAAGACGTACACCACCACGACGAACGGGACTAGGAGAACCCCCACCACGCTGAGCACCAATCCGACCACCATCATCGCGAACGTCGGGACGATCAACACCTGGGCGACGAGCCCGACCAAGAACGACCGGAAAAAGCTGTGACTGACGGTGTCCGACACCACCTCGAGATTCGACTTGGCGAAAACGACCAGACCGAACCCCAAGAGCCCCAACGTGAGGAGTGCCCCGAGAACGCCGGCAAACGCGGTCGCCGTTCGCCCCAGTACGCCAACCGGCGCGGCTGGGGTCGCCGATTGCCCTGAGACCAAACCCAACGGCGACGCCACCACTGCATCCGACGGACCGGCGGCGACGCCGAGGTGATACTGCGTTGCGCGGAGGGGTCGATCGAACCGGTGGCCGGTGCTGGCGTCGAGTGCTAACGCGGGGGCAAGAAGGATCGCGGCCGCGAGAGCCGGCTCAAACCCCCGCACGGGGCACCGTCGCAGCCGAAGGCGAAGTCAGTCGACGGAGAACGACGAGGCCCGCGGCGAAAATCGCCACCAGGGCAATGGAGCCCAAGACGAGCCGACCCGGAGCGGCGGTCGCGTGCTGGACCGCCTGGAACCACGATTGCTCCGCCGCCGCCGCGGAAAACCCCCGGAACGCGGCCCATCCGGCATTGGCCAAACTCGAGCTGACGGCCGTCAGCCAGGCATCGAGGAGCGCTCGGTTGGCGGCCGACCAAGCCACGCTGATGGCGAGGCCGGCGGCGAGCGCCGACAACGCGGCGACTCGACGGCGCGAGAGTCTGGGATACGAGAGGATCGGCACCGATGCGGGCTCGCCGACCACGACGCGCGCCATGATGCGGTCTTCGAATCCCGCCCGTGCCCGAAGGGCTGGCAACCGCCCGAGCTGGCTGATGAGATCGTGATCGGCGTGCGCAAGCGAGCGACAGGCATCGCACGTTTCTAGATGCAACCCTGCGTCGCGACTCAACGATCCAGAGTGAAACGCGTCGAGCTCGTCAGTGGTTAGATGCAGCGTTGGGGAGGGCGTCATAAGTCGACCACCTTATACGGGAGCCCATTTGGGCGGGTTTCATTCAGTGGGGGCATCGTTCAGTCGTCTTTCACATCTCGGAGGAGAATGCGGAGTTCATTGCGGGCCCGGTGGATGTAGGTCTTTACCGTTCCGAGCGGCAGGTTCAGGATTTCGGCGATCTCCTCGTAGGTTCGGCCTTCGACGTGGCGGAGGAGGATGCAGGCTCGATATTCGGGGCGCAGGCGTTCGATCGCCTGTTCGATGGTGCCGCCCAGTTCGCGATTCTCGACCTCCTCGAGCTGAGACTCGGCCCTTCCGGAGATCTGGAGCGCGGTGGCCTCGATCAGCTCGGGCGTATCGGCGTGCGGTGAGCCCTCGAGCGACAGGGTGTCGAGCTCGCGTTTGCGGATGTGGTCGATCGCGGCGTTGTTGGCGATCTTGAACACCCACGAGGAGAACTTGAACTCGGGTCGATAGGACTGAATCGCGTTGAGGACCTTGACGAAGGTTTCCTGGGAGAGGTCTTCGGCGAGTTCGCGATTGCGGACCATCCGGAAGATCAGCGCAAAGACGGGCCGCTCGTAGCGACGAATCAGCTCGCGGTACGCCTCTTCTTCGCCTTCCTTGGCGAGGGCGACCACGTCTTGATCGGACTTTTCGCGGAGGGTCCCTGGGGGAACGGGCACGGCGGAAACCTAGACGGGAGACTGGTGGGGCGAAACTGACGGGGGCTGATTTCCCCGGATCGCGTCGGTCACCAGTTCCGCTCGGTCGAATGGCGAGTCGGTGGCTATCTTCTTCCGACCAGCCAGTTGAGAGCATATATGCGGACTGACCGAGTGAGTCGCCGGGCGTTCGTAGAGGCCGGGGTGGTCGGCGCCGGATTGACGGCCGCGGGCGATCGTGGGTTGCCGGTCGGCGGGCGCCAGGCGGGGGCGCCGAACGACGGCGGCGATCTGGAGGACAACGTCTACACCCGTCTGCTCGGGGTTCGGCCTCATCTCGGCGCCCACGAGCACATCTCCCGACTTGGCGGCGGCCGGATGGCGCCCGAGGTCCTCGAGGCCATGGCGGAGGCCAACGAGTTTTTCGTCGACATGCACGAGCTGACGGTCGCGGCGGGCAAACGGGTGGCCGGGCTGATCGGGGCGGAGGCGGCGCTGGTAACGGCGGGCGGGTTCTCGGGCCTCGTGTTAGGCGCGGCGGCTTGCCTCACTGGCGCCGATCCGGAGAAGATCGAGGCGCTCCCCCATCCGACCTGGGGGCGGCGGGAGTGTCTGATTCAGGCCGCCCAGCGTTTCGGGTACGACCGGGCCTATCGGACCGCGGGCGCCACGATTGTCTCCGCGACCACCCGCGACGAGATGATGGCCAAGCTCACCGACCGGACCGCGTTCATCGCCGGTCTCTCGAACGCCGAGCGGCAGGGGGTGTTCGCCCCGCCGCTGAGTGCCCGCCGGGCCCCCCCTCCGGCCGCGGAGTTGTTGCGTCAGGAGGAACTGATCGCCCTCGGTAAGGAGGCCGGAGTGCCGGTGTTGATCGACATGGCGTCGGATCTGCCGCCGTGGGATAGCGTCCGCCGTTTTCTCGACGCCGGCGCCGACTTGATCGTGCTGTCGGGCGGGAAAGTCATCGGTGGTCCTCAATCGACCGGGATTCTGGCCGGGCGCCGGGACTTGATCGAGGCCGCTCGGCTCAACGCGACGCCGTTCGACCACATCGGACGGGGAATGAAGGTGGGTAAGGAAGAGGTGATCGGGTTGGTCGCCGCTCTGGAACGTTTCGTGAGGCGGGACCACGCCGGGGAGATGGCGCAGTGGAACGCTCGGGCGCGGCGGATCGTGGATTGGCTTCAGGGGATTCCCGGCCTCGAGGTCCGGTACGACCTGAACACGGCCGGCTACGCCGACGCCGATCTATCCTGGGACGAGTCGGTGATCCCGCTGGATCGCGACCGGTTGAAAGCGATCCTGTCGACGGGGCGGCCCCGGGTGGAGTTGGAGGTCATCATCACGAAAGAACGGGACTCGCGGGTCTGGCATGCCACGGCTCGCACCCGGGTCCTCCGAGACGGGGAAGAGCTGCTGGTGGCGGCCCGGCTCCGGGAAGTGTTCCTGGCCCGGGGCTCTCGATCCGGCTAATATCTGCCTTCCATGTTAGTCACGGACAAGGAATTACCACTCGACGGCGGGGCCGAGAAGCGGGCCTACGTCCGCGGTATTTTTACGGCCATCGCGCCTCGGTACGACCTCCTCAATCACCTCCTCAGTCTCAATAGCGACCGCCGGTGGCGTCGGCAGACGGTCGACCTGCTGGGCTGGCAGGAGCGACCGACCGGCACCTTTCTCGATCTCTGCGCCGGGACCTTGGACCTGGCCGCCGAACTCGGGAACCGGCCCGGGTTCGGTGGTCGGGTGGTCGGGTCGGACTTCGTGCTCCCGATGTTGTCGTTAGGTAAGCATAAGTCGAAGGCGGTGGTGCCCGTCATGGCCGACGCTCTCTCGTTACCGTTTCCCGCGGGTTCCTTCGACGGCGCGACCGTCGGTTTCGGGGTTCGGAACCTGATGGACCTGGGCCGTGGCCTGACCGAGGCCGCCCGGGTTCTCAAGCCGGGGGCTCGGTTCGTGGTGCTCGAGTTCTCGACGCCTCGGCGACAGCCGCTGCGGGGCGTCTATCTGTTCTACTTCCGGTGGGTCCTTCCGCTGGTGGGGCGGCTGGTGTCCCGGCACGAAAACGCCTACACCTATCTGCCCGCATCGGTGCTCGCGTTTCCGGAGCCGGAGGCGCTCAAGGGAATGCTCGAAGAGTCTGGGTTCGTCGAGGTGTCGTACCGGAGGCTATTGGGTGGGATCGTGGCGATTCACGTTGGCAGGCGTGCCGAGGAGCCTCATGGCCATCGATAGCCTTCGGGAGTTCGTCACCGAGATCGAGCGAGCGGGTCAGCTGGTCCGGGTCTCCCAGCCGGTCCGGATCAAGCTGGAGATCGCGGAGATCGCCGACCGGGTGATGAAGAGCGCCGGCGGGGGGCCGGCGCTCCTGTTCGAGGCGCCGGTTCTCGACGACGGAACGACGAGCCCGATGCCGGTAGGGATCAACCTGTTCGGGTCGATGCGACGGATGGGGATCGCCCTCGGCGTCGAGCGGCTGGACGAGATCGGGGGTCGGATCTCCGATCTCCTGAACCTCAAGGTGCCCGACGGCTTGTTCGGGAAACTGGCGATGCTGCCCAAGCTGGCCGAGGTGGCGAAGTTCCCTCCGCGGACCCGGGGAGGCCGGCCGGCCTGCCAGGAGGTAGTGTATCAGGGCGATCGGGTCGACCTGACGAAACTACCGGTGTTGACGACCTGGCCTGGCGACGGGGGGCCCTACATCACTTTCCCGATGGTGATCACCGAGGACCCGTCGCGCGGGATCCGGAACGTCGGGATGTACCGGGTCCAGGTGCTCGATCGCAACACGGTGGCGATGCATTGGCAGCGCCACAAAGTCGGCGCGGCGCATTGGCGGGAAATGGCGGAGCGGGGCGCCCGGATGCCGGTGGTCATTGCGTTGGGCGGCGATCCGGCGGCCATGTATTCCGCCTCGGCGCCCCTGCCGCCGACCATCGATGAGTTCCTGTTCGCCGGGTTCTTGCGGAGGGCGCCGGTTGACCTGGCCAAAGCGGCCAGTTGCGACCTCGAGATTCCCGCCGAGGCCGACGTGGTGCTCGAGGGCTACATCGATCCGGCCGAGCCGCTCGTTCGGGAAGGACCGTTCGGCGACCACACCGGCTACTACTCGCTCGCGGACGACTATCCGGCGGTCCACATCACCTGCGTCACCATGCGGCGCGATCCGATTTGGCCGGCGACGCTGGTGGGGCGGCCGCCGATGGAGGACTACTATCTCGGCCACGCGACCGAACGGATCTTCTTGCCGCTCTTGAAGCTCACGACGCCGGAAATCGTCGACTACCACATGCCGGCCTGCGGGATCTTCCACAACCTGGTTTTCGTGTCGATCGACAAGCAATACCCGGGGCAGGCGTACAAAGTCATGAACGCGCTCTGGGGCGCGGGGTTGATGTCGCTGGCGAAAGTGATCGTGGTAGTCGACAAGCACGTCGACGTCCAGAATCCCGACGAGGCGTGGTGGATCGCCCTCAACAACATCGATCCGGAGCGCGACGTCCGATTCAGCATGGGTCCGGTGGACGTGCTCGACCACTCCAGTCGGGGATTCACCTTTGGGAGCAAGATGGGAATCGACGGGACCCGGAAATGGCCCGAGGAGGGCTTCACTCGCGAGTGGCCGCCCCTGATCGAGATGGATGCCGCGACCAAGCGGCGGGTCGACGAGCTGTGGCCGCGGCTGGGGATCAAGCTGTGAGCGGGCGGATCGAGGGCCAAACGGTCGACGGGTCCTCGCTGCTGGTGCGCTACCTCAACTTCGTCAAGCTGCCGCACACGCTGTTCGCGCTGCCGTTCGCGTTACTGGGCGTCTTGGCGGCCTCGATGCGGGTACCGATCCGGTGGCAGACCGTTCTTCTCGTGGTGATTGCGTTCTCGGCGGCGCGGTGGGTGGCGATGGGCTTCAATCGGATCGTCGATCGCGGCTTCGACGCTCGGAACCCGCGGACCCGGAACCGCGAGCTACCGACCGGGGCCCTGAGCCTCCGACAAGCGTGGGCATCGGTGCTGGTGGCGGGGGTGATCTTCCTGGCGGCGGCCGGCTCGCTCAATCGACTCTGTCTCCTGTTGAGCCCGATCGCGCTCGGCTGGATCATGCTCTACAGCCTCTCGAAGCGATTTACCTGGTGGCCGCACTTGTGGCTCGGGATGAGCCTGGCAATCGCTCCGGTCGGGGGATACCTGGCCGTCACCGGTAGCTGGAGCGTCCCGTGGTGGATCCTGATCGCGATCACGGTGGGGGTCGCGACCTGGGTAGCGGGGTTCGACATGTTCTACGCGCTGCCCGACCACGGGTTCGACCGGGCCGAGGGGCTGAAGAGCGCCGTCGTTAGGCTCGGCGAACGGCGGGCGATCCTGGTCGCCAAGCTGCTCCACGGCCTTACCATTCCTGCGCTGGCGCTGTTCGGGTGGGGGGCCTCGTTCGGGGTCTGGTATTTCGCCGGGCTCGTCGTCGCGGCGGGGATCCTGGTCTACGAGCACCAGCTGGTGAAGCCGGATGACTTGTCGCGGTTGGACGCGGCGTTCTTCACGATGAATGGGGTGATGAGCGTCACGGTGTTCGGGTTCGGTTTGGTGGACCGGATTTTTTGAGGGCGGATAGGGCGGATAAGACGGATAAGACGGATAGGACGGATAAGACGGATAAGACGGATAGGACGGATAGGACGGATAAGACGGATAGGACGGATAAGACGGATAGGACGGATAGGACGGATAAGACGGATAAGACGGATAGGACGGATAGGTGGGGGTGGGGGTACATTGGGGTCGATGCCCACCCGTAACCGCCCTGAGCGGAAGCCCCAGTCACCGAGGCGGCCGCCGCCACCGCCGCCGCCGAAGCATCCCGTTCGTTCCCCAACTCCCAATCGACGCGGCCAATGAGTGGACTTCCGCTGGTCATGGCGATCACGGGCGCGTCGGGCGCCCCGTACGCGGTCCGGGTGCTTCGCGCGCTGGCGGAGCACCGGGTCCCGACTTGGCTCGTGGTCTCCGGGCACGGGTGGCGGTTGCTCGCAGAGGAGTGTGGGATCGCTGATCGCGCCGCGCTCGAAGAGGCGACGGCCGGCGGCTCGGGTTGGACGAGCGTCACGGTGTTCTCGGACGACGACCGAGGGGCGAAGCCGGCCTCGGGTTCCCAGCGGACCGCGGGCATGCTGATCTGTCCGTGCTCGATGGGGACGGTGGCGGCGGTGGCGCATGGGACCAGTCGGTCGTTGGTCGAGCGGGCCGCCGACGTCACCCTCAAGGAGGGTCGCCGACTGGTCCTGGTGCCCCGGGAGGCTCCTCTATCCCTGGTCCACCTTCGCAACCTGGTCGCGGCGGCCGAGGCAGGCGCCACGATCTTGCCGGCGGCGCCGGGGTTTTATCATCGCCCTCGAGAGATCGCCGATCTGGTGGACTTCGTTGCCCAGCGGATCCTCGACCAGTTTTCCCTCGAGATCTCGATCGCGCCGCGCTGGGGCGACGGTACCTAACCGTGTATTCGGCCTGTCTGTCGTGCGGCGGCCATTTGGGTGGCAACTCCCTCGTGGAGACGCTGCCGGTCGGCGAGCGGATCGCCTTCGACCCGGCCCGCGGGCGGCTGTGGGTGATCTGCCGGCGCTGCGATCGTTGGAACCTGGTGCCGATCGACGAGCGGTGGGAATCGGTCGAGACGTGCGAGCGGCTCTTCCGGGGCACCAGGCTGCGATTTTCGACCAACCATGTCGGCCTGGCGTACTTGCCGGCCGGCCTGGCTTTGGTGCGAATCGGCTCAGCGTTGAGGCCCGAGATCGCCGCGTGGCGCTACGGCCGCTATCTCCGGCGGTGGCTGCCGGCGGCCCGTTCCGATCCGCTTCGCGAGGCGGGCGGCGCCGTGGCGGACCTGGCCGACCGAGGGGCCGCGGCCCTCGCCGTCGGGCTTGGCGTTAGGCGGAACTACGATCTGGCGATGTGGGTCCGACTCAAGCATCGTCCCAACCGGGTGGTGGCGGTCGCCTCGGGCGGCGAGGCGGAGCCCCTGGTGATCCGGGCCCGTCACCTCGAGGCCACCGAGTTGCTTCGCCCCGACCCCGGGCAAGGCTGGCGGTTGGTGGTCGCCCACGACCGCGGATCGGCGACGATCGGGGGCGACGAGGGTCTCGCGCTGGCGGGGAAGCTCCTCGCCTGTCTCAATGGCCGGGGCGCCCCGGAGGCAGTGGTCCGATACGCGGTGAACAAGCTCGACGATGCCGCCAACCCCGACGGTTACTTCGCCCGGGTGGCCGCGATCGCGATGCGGTATTGGTGGGGGCGCCGGCCGAACGAAGCTCCCGACCTGGTCGCCGCCGATCCGCCGCTGACCGAGTCGGAGCGCGTCGCTCTTCAGCTCACCAAGCGATCGTTCTGGGGGCGCGGTGGGTTCGGGAGCGAGCCGTCGACCCCGCTCCCCCGGCTGCCCCTGGTCGATCGATTGGCGCTCGAGATGGCCGCTCACGAGGACGCCGAGCGCCGGATCCTGGAAGGCGAGCTGGTTGCCCTCGAAGCTGCCTGGCGTGAAGCCGAGGAGCTCGCGGCGATCAGTGACAGTCTCCTGGACTCGGCGCCGACCGCTGGACCGTTCCAGCCCATGGCCGTGATGCGCTAGATGCGGCTTGGTATCATCTCGGATACTCACGGACTGCTTCGCCCCGAAGTGTTTCCCGTCTTCGAGGGTGTCGATCGGATTCTCCACGCGGGCGACATCGGCTCGCCAACGCTGCTGACCGAGCTCGAGGCGATCGCCCCGGTCACCGCGGTCTGGGGGAACACCGACGGGTTCGACGTTAGGCGCGTCGTCCCGGAGGTGGTCGAGACCGAGATCGAAGGCTTCCGGTTTCTCCTCGTGCACGGCCATCAGTTCGGGATGCCCACGCCGGCGGCGATCAACCTGGCCTATCCCGAGGCCGAGGTGATCATCTTCGGTCACACCCACCGACCGTTGCTGACGATCGTGGACCAAGTGGTGACGGCGATGAACCCGGGTGGGGCGGGTCCTCGGCGGTTCGAGTTACCGGCCTCGGTGGGGATCATCGAGCTGGAGCCCGGCATTCCCCCTCGGGCGCGGCTGGTGGCCCTCACCGCCGCGGGCGAGGATTGAGCGAGCCGCTACTCAGCGGCCTGATCGCGATTCGGCCCTGATATTTTAGATGGGGACAGGTCGCGGCGATCCGCTTCGCCTCCTCCAGCGTCGGCGCGGCCACGTCGAAATAGCCAGTGAGCCGGCCCGCGCCAGGAACCTCTAAGTCCGCCGGCTGGGTCCCATCGACTCCGGCCTCGAGCACCGCGACCGGGGCACCTCCGAAGGTTGCACCGCCCGTCCTCGCCTTGGGCGAGGGGTTCAATCCGGGGCGGCTTCCCCGAGGAGCCACCGCTCGATCGGCACGGTCCGCCGCCAGCCGTCTGGGTGGCGGCGGAACCACGACATCACCAGCAGCATCTCGTCGAGAGTCGCGGCGTCGAGCAACCCGGCGGCCGGCACCGGCTTGGCGAGATCGGCCTCGACCACGGCCCGAAACGCCTCACCTTCGATCGGGGTGTTGGGGTAGGGGTAGCTCGCCCGCACCAAGCCGTGACGGATCAGGTAGACCCGATCGTCGCCGAAGGCCCCGGGATCGCGGTACACGAAGGTGAGGAGCTCGATCGCCGAGCGGGCCCGAGCGGCCGCCGCCATCAGCCACTCGAGCTGCTCGAACTTGAGCCGCCACCGGGTGGCGGTCTCGAAGTCCTGGCGCTCGGACGCCGCCACCATCGCGTCGACTGCCCGGTCGACCGGCGCGATGGCGATGCCCGCGAGAAACCGAATCGCCGCGTTTACGCGATCGCGGTAGCGCCGCTCTTCGACCAGTCCGGCGCAAGGTCCGCTGCAGGTCCCGAAGTCGTAGCGCGAACACCCCGCTTGCTGGGGCTCGGCGAAGAGGTCGCCCTGGCCGGCGAAGACCACCGGCATCTTCTCGGCGCAGTCACGCAGCCCCAGCAGATCGTTGAGGACCCGCAACCCGCCGGCGGTCCGGCCGGGCGAGGAGAACGGCCCGAAGTATCGGAGGTCCTGCCGGCCGGTCGAGGTCGTCATGGTGAGGCGGGGGGCGGACCCTAACGAAACGGTAACGAACGCCGCGTTGCGCCGGCGGTTCATCTGGGCATTGTACGGTGGACGGTGTTTCCGAATTTCGCGGAGTTCCGTCAAATGGGCCGCGAACTCGCTGGGGACGTAGTCCCAGGCGACGTTCGAGGCCGCGTGGAGGATCCGAGCTCCCTTGTCCTCCGGGAACTTGGCGTTGAAATAGGACAGGAGGCGGGCTTTGACCCGTTTCGCCTTGCCGACGTACAGCACCCGGCCCGCCCCGTCCACCATCCGGTAGATCCCAGGCCGATGCTCCGCCAAGGCCTTGATTCGAGCCCGCAGGGCGGCGAGATCGGTGGTTGGAGGGAGGAGGGTGGTCGTCATCGGTTACCGCTGGCAGCGGTGACAAAACACCGTGATCCGGGCATCGATCAGGTGAGTGCCGGCCAGGGTCGTGCCGCAGACGCGACACGGCTCGCCTTCGCGATCGTAGACCATGAGCTCGAGCTGAAAGTTACCCGACTCCCCCGTCCCGGTGCGATAGTCCCGAATGGTGGTTCCGCTGGCGCTCACGGCGGCCGCGAGAATCCGAACCACGTGGTGGTGAAGCCGCCGATGGTCCTCGGGCGAGAGCTTCCGGGCCTCTTTCGAAGGATCGATCCTCGCGGCGAACAAGGCCTCGTTGGCGTAGATGTTTCCGACTCCCGCGAGGTGGCGCTGGTCCATCAAGACCTTCTTGACGGCGGCCCTCGAACGGCCGAGGATGGCGCCGAGCAGTCCGGGCGTGAAGGTCGGATCGAGCGGCTCGGGGCCGATCGCCGAGGAAAACCGATCCCAGCTCCGATCGTCGACCCAGCGGATGGTCCCCAATCGACGAACGTCGTGGTAGAGGAAGATCCGGCCGTTGTCGAGGGTTACCCGAAGGACGCCATACCGCTGATCGTCGAGGGTGAGGCGTCGTTTGACGAACATCGAGCCGGTCATTCCGGGCTGGATCACCAGCCGGCGCCGATCGGTGGCGATCACCGCGTTCTTGGCCCGCCGCGTCATCGCGACGACCCGGGCGCCGGTCAGACCCGTCACGATCGCTCGCTTGGTGATCCCGTGGAGAACGTCGTCCTGACTGAGGGTGACGTGCCCGAACCGCCGCCCGGTCAACAGCGGTCGGAGATCGTTCACCATGGTTTCGACTTCCGGCAGCTCAGGCATCGGCCTCAGCGCGACTGTCGCCTCGAGATCTCCCGCCACCCGATATCGGGCCGGAATTGCTTGCCTGCGAAGGTGATCCGCTCGGCGGCCGCCCGGCTAGCGGACTGGGCGTCAGCAAAGGTCGCCCCGACGCCGGTGACGGTCAGGACTCGGCCGCCCGCCGTTCGGAGAACCCCGGATCCGTCGCGGGTGGTACCGGCGTGAAAGACGAGTGAACCGTTAGGCAAGTCGGCGGGGATCGCGATCGGCGCCCCGTGCTCGGGCTGGTCCGGATATCCGGCGGCGGCGAGCACGGTGGCCACCGCCGCCTGCCGCCCGATCCGAAGCGGCGGAAAGGGCTCGTCCCGCGCCGCGGCCAGCAGGGCGGCGACCAAGCCGCTCTCGATCCGGGGAAGGATGACCTGGGTCTCGGGATCGCCGAACCGGCAATTGAACTCCACGACCCACGGATCGCCGCCCGGGTCGACCATCAGGCCCGCGTAGAGGAGGCCGGAAAACGGGGCGCCGCGGCGGGCGAGCTCGGCGAGGGTCGGCAGGAGCACCCGTTCACGGACCTTGGCGAGCAACTCGGGGGTCTCGAGCGACACGGGGCTGTAGGCTCCCATCCCTCCGGTGTTGGGTCCCCGGTCGCCCTCGAGCAGACGCTTGTGGTCTTGCGCCGCGGGGAGGAGGGCGATCCCGGTAGGGTTGGCCAGGGCCAACACCGACAGCTCCTCGCCGACCAGAAACGACTCGATGACGATCACCTGGCCGGCGTCACCGAGGGCTCGGCCGCGGAGCATCGCTTCGGCGGCCCCCCGAGCGGCCGCCCGGGTTTCGCACACCACGGCGCCCTTGCCGGCGGCTAGGCCGTCCGCCTTGACTACCAGCGGTTCCGGATGCCGGTCGATGTATTCAATGGCGCCGGTGAGCTCGGTGAAGGCCCTGCTGGCCGCGGTCGGCACGGCTGCCGCCGCCATGACGTCTTTGGCGAACGCCTTGGAGGCCTCGATTTGGGCCGCGGCCGCCGAGGGCCCGAAGGTCACGACGCCGGCGGCGCGCAACCGATCGGCGAGGCCGGCCGCCAACGGAGCCTCCGGTCCGACGATCGTTAGGTCGACCCGTTCCCGGCGGGCCAAGTCGACCAGCTCGTCGACAGCGCTAGCCGAGATCGGCACCGTGGTGGCGAGGTCCGCGATGCCGGCGTTGCCGGGAGCGCAGAGTAGCCTCGCCTCGGGCCGATCGCGACGAATGGCCCAACACAGCGCGTGTTCTCGTCCACCGCCGCCGACTACGAGAACCTTCACGCGCCGGTGCGGGCCTTGGTGAAGGCGTCCTTGGCCGCCTGGGCCGCCCGCTTGGCGGCGTTGGCGACCTCGGTGACCACTTCTTTGCCCGCGTCGGCGTAGTAGTTCTTCGCCGCGCTGAAGTCGTCCTTTAAGGGGCGGTCCTTCGACTCTTGCCCCCGGCGGGTGTACTCACCATGAAGGATCCGATCATAGTCGCCGGTGGCGACCCATTTCTGGGTCTCGGCGGCTCGAACGGTGCTCATCGGGTGGGTGAGGCCGAGGGTGTTGAGGACCTTGAAGATGATGTCCATGCCGTCGTGAACATTGGCGTACTCGTTGGCCTGGATCACGAACTCGTTGACGTCCATCTGACCGGTCTCGAGGGCCAGCTTGTATCCGCCGGCCATTTTCATGAACAGTTGCTGCGAGGCCATCACGTTTTGAGCGCCCAACAACCCGGCCCGGTCGGCCGACAACTCGGATTTTCGCGACCATTCGAGGACCGCGAGCTTGATCGGGAGGAGGGCGATCCCGGCCAAGAACGGAAGCGCGGAGAGGCTCACCATGAAAAGGATTGCGGCGATGGTGTGATACAGCGCGTGCCCGCTCATCACGTGCCCCATCTCGTGCGCGATCAAGGCGCGGAGTTCTTCGTCGTCGAGCAGATCGAGCGCGGCCGAATGAAGCACGATGAACGGATCGTCGACGCCGTACGCCCCGGCGTTGAAGAACGGTGTTTGGGAGACGAACATCTCGGGCGCCTTGGGCCAGTCGAAGGTGGTGCACACCTCGACCAAGAGCTGATGGGCCCGCGGGAACTGCTTCGGCGTCACCCGGACCGCATTCCCTTGAAAGAGGAGGCGAATCCCCCGCTCGCCCCCCAAGATGCCGAGCACCTTCTTGACCACTTCGTCGAATCCCGGGACGGAACGCATCGCCTGGAGGGCGGCCCGATCGGCAGGATGCTCCCAGGACACGGGGGCGATCTGTGGTAGGGCGACGCGCGGACGGGTGGCGGGGAGGCCAGTCATTGAGGCGGCTCGTGGGCTAAGGTGGCTGCCCTACGAATATGGCAGGGTGGGGGTGTCAGAGGCGACCCGTAGGGGCCGGCGGAAGCCGGCCCGGGCTTAGGGGGCGGGCTTCCGCCCGCCCCCACGACTTTAGAGGGACAGCCAGTAGTTGGCCTTGATCAGCAGCACGTTGACGGGCGGGCTCCGGAAGAGGTCCCCGAGCCGGGATCCGAGCCGAAACCGGCCGTCGGACTCGAAGTCACTCCGACCGTGCTGCCAGACCAGGAACACGGTCGAACCCAGAAGGTACTCCCACCGCAGCACCACGTTCGAGCGAAACGACAGGACCGTGAAATCGGGATTGCCGAGGGTCACGTCGTTGACGCCATCCGCCTCGAAATCGATCAGGACGCGGCCATCGACGTCTCGCGACAGCCGGTCGGCGCCAAAGCGGTCGAATCGATCCGCGAACCGACTCGCACGCGGCGCCACCACCCGCTTGAAGCCGAGGTAACGGCCGCTCGATACGAACGGCTGGGCGTACAGTTGAAGGGAAAGCGTCGGCGTGAACGTGACGTTCGACCGGAAGGTCAGCGACGTCGTGGTCTGATCGAGCTCGCCGAAGAGATACTGCGGCGCTCCCGCCAGCGAGGTGACGCTCAGGTACTGCCACCGATCGCGGTTCTTGTTGAGACTCGGCGAGAGGGTGAAGTCGAGGTTGGGGGCCGGACGCCAGGAGAGCCAGGTGCTGAGCCCGAAGCTCTCCGAGGCGTTCTCGTCTTCTCGGTTGCCCCAGCTCGAGAACCCACCGCGAAAAGCCTTCCGGCCGTCGGTCTCGAACCCGAACCAGCCATTCCAGTTTCCCGGGCGTTGGAATGCGGGCCCGCCTCGCAAGGCGGTGGTGCTGAGGCCCCCGAAGTTCCGATTGAGTCCCAGCCAGCCGCTGAGATAGTTGTTGAGCTGGTAGTTGGCGTTGACGTTGCCGCCAACGTGCCGCCGCTCGCCGCCGAAGGTCCAGCCTTGCCATTGGTTGAGGTTGAGGTTGAAACGGCGGAACACCCGTCCCGGAGTGAGCCAGCGGCGATTGATCCAAACGTTCTGGGAGATCCGATCGGCCTCGCGCTGATAGCCGATGTCGTTGACCTCGAACCCGGGCGACCGCGCGTCGACGCCGACGTTCCACCGCCAGTTGCCGGCCGTCTTGCCGCCGTTCATCGCCACGGTGTAGCCGCCGAGCGAGGTCCGGGTCGAATCGAGCTCGCCGTAGTCGGCATCGGGACGTTGGTAATAGCGGGCCGAGGATTGCTGCGTCACGAGGAGCGCTTCGGGCGACCCGGCAACCAGGCTGGTCGCCAACCGGCCGCTGAACTGGTAGCCGTTGTTGGCGAACCGATGCGACCAATTGAGCCCACCGACGTGGGCGCTCGAGTGGAGGAACCGCAACTGGGGCGGGAGTGAGCGCTCGACCGCGGTCCCGAAGATCCCGATGACCGTCTGGCCGTTCCGAAGAGCGCGCTCGACCCGGGCCACCCCGTACCAGGTTCGCGGCTCGACCGGATCGCGCCAGGCGCGGCCCTCGTCGTCGATGACCCGGGCGTCTTCGCGATCGGTCAACGCTCCCATGACGCCGACCGACCAGCCGCTCGCGGTCTTTCCCGTCAGCTTGGCGGCGGACACGATGGTCGTCCGGTCGAGCTGCTCGGCAAAACCGCCCCGGGGGTCCGCCTGAGCCTGCGGAGCCCGCCCGATCCGGCGGGTGTAGAAGAGCTCCTCCTGCGAGCCGTCGCCGTCGCCGTCGGCGATCCGAAACCGAAAGAGGTCGAGCCCTTCGGTGAAGAACGGTCGTCGCTCGCCGAAGAAGGTCTCGAACGCCGACAGGTTGACCACCGCCGGGTCGGCCTCGACCTGGCCGAAATCGGGGTTGATCGTTCCCGTCAGGGTGAGGGCGGAGCTGATGCCGAGCTTGAGATCGCCGCCGAGGCTGGCCCGCCGCGCGGTCCCGGTCAGGAAAGGGTTTCCGGCGGCGGCTGGGCGGGCCACGGCGGACGCCGCCGAGTAGGGAAGAACCTCGAGCTGGCGGGGCGGCTCGAGCCCGGCAATGTCGGTGAGGTCGCCGAAGAGCGACACGAAACCCGCGGCCTGGCGAGGAACCAACCGCCAGAATTGGGTTTCGTTCAGGCGATTGAGGCGGCGGGAGACGTTGAAGCCGAACGCTTGCCGCCGAGCGGCCGAGAAGCGAATTTGGCTCAACGGAATCCGAAACTCGGCCGACCAGCCACCCTCGTCGATCGAGACCTTGGCGTCCCATACCGCGTCCCACCGGTCGTCGCGATCGTAGTCGTTGTAGAGGTAGGCGTCCCGCTTGACGCCGGCGGCGTTGACCGAGAACAAGAACCCGGTCCGGCGATCGCGGTAGGAGTCGATCATGACGGTGACTTCGTCCGACGGCGACCAGTCATCCCGGCGGCTCAGCAACGCGGCGATGTCGGCGGCCTTCGAGTCGGTGGAGCGAATCCCGATCCAGAGCGCGTCGTCGGTGTAGAGGACCCGGAACTCCGTTGGTTCGCTCGCGGCTCGGCCTTCGTGCGGGTCGCGTTGAGTGAATCCCCCGGACGCCTCGGCGGTCGCCCAGGCAGGATCGGTGAGGATTCCATCGAGCTTGAGCCCGCCCGGCTGGGCCCGGACCGCGCGGGCGACTGCGGCGGCGGGCGGCGAGGACTCGGGGCCGGAGGTCTGGGCTTCGAGGGACCCGCCGACCCAGCCTATTCCGACGACGACCATTCCGGTCGTGAATGCGGCGCGCTTCATCGTTTCTCCAACGGGGACGACCGGATTAGACCACTGGCCTGACGGAAACGTTGCAGAGGGGTTGCGACGTTTCGAGCGTGAAACATTTTCAGGTGACTTGAACGGTCGATTGATCGGGAGAACGTCGTTAGGACGAGACACCGTCCGAGGATTGATGCCAGCTACGAACGCTCACACTGCCATGATGGTGTTGGCCGGATGTGCCGGGGCGGGCTGCCAAAAGGCCGAGCCGCCAGCCGAGCCGCCCGCGGAATGGACGGATCGGTCGCCCCACACCAGTGGATTCGTGACCTCGAACGGGATCCGGATGCACTATCTCGATTGGGGCGGTGCCGGCCCGCCGTTGATCTTGATCCACGGATATGGCGACAACCCCCACGCCTTCGACGACATGGCCCCGGCGCTGATCGATCAGTTCCGGGTGATTGCCTATGCCCGCCGTGGGCACGGCCGGTCGGAAGGGAAGCCCCCGTATGACACCGGTACCCTGGTCGAGGATCTCCGCGGGTTGATGGACAGCCTCCGGATTCCGAAGGCGCATCTCGCCGGCTGGTCGATGGGTGGTAACGAGGTCACCGGGATGGCAGGGACCCATCCGGAACGAGTCGACCGGATCGTGTACCTGGACGCCGGGTATGATTGGTCGGATCCGGTGGTGGTCGCCGCGTTCGGCCAGACGCCCAACGACCTAACGCCGCCGCCGGGCGCGATGAAGTCGATCGACGCCTATCGCGCGAGCCACGTGGCCGCCTGGTTCACGACCGTGACCGATCTCTCTCGGATCGAGGCCTATATCCGCGACCTGGTGGTCGTTCAACCTGATGGATCGGTCCGCTCGGCGATGAGTGAAGACGCGGAGCAGGGACTTTACGAGAGCCTCACAACCCAGCGGCGCGACTACCGGAAGGTCAAGGCACCCGCGCTGGCGATCTACTCCGCCACTTTCTTCGATACCAAGCACCCCGACACCGCTCGAGCCGCCAAGAACCTCGCCTGGGAAGAGAAGTTCCTGGTGCCGTTCCGGGCGGCGTCGATCGTTCGGATCAAACGGGAGCTTGCGGGCGTGGAGGTCGTGAACGTCCCGGGAACTCACGCAGACTTCATGTTCGTCTCGAAGGCCGCAGCCGTCGAGACGATGCGGCGGTTTCTCACCGGCGGGACCGGTGGGTGAGGTCGAGCTACCGGATCCCGACCTGTCCCCTAACCGCGGCGATCAGCTTGGCCGAGTCGTAGCCGATCCCGTCCTTGAACACGGTCACCGTCTGCCGGATCACCGAGGGGTCGGCCGACAAGTCGCCTCGAATCACCACGAGGTCGGCCAGCCTGCCGGCCTCGACCGTGCCACGCTCCCCGCTCACGCCGAGAATCTTCGCCCCGTTCGCGGTCATGATCTGCACCGCCTGGGGGACCGAGAAGCCGGCCTCCACCAGCAATTCGAGATTGCGTTGATTGCCGAACCCGGGCAGCGCCGCGAAGGCCGGGTCGACGCCGGCGGCGAGCAGCCCGCCCGCCCGCACGAAAGCCAGCTCGTACTGGTGAGATCGGGGATAGATCTCGCGCATCCTGGGGTAGATCTCGCCGGTCGGAGTGGCGGCGTCGAGCCGCGATCGCCGGGCCAACTCCTGCTCGGCGATCCACGGCGCCATCGTCTCGAGAGTCCGGGCGTCGGGGCCCGGTCGGTTCGGCACCAGCTGTTCGTTGACCGCGGTGGTCGTCATCGCGACGCCGCGGCCGACCATCCGGTCGAAGGTCGCCTGAATTCGGGGATCTTTCATGTCGAGCTTGGCGAGGGCCTCGAAATTCGAGACGGGGCACTGATCGGGCTGCTTGGTCGGGTCGTAGTCGGAGTTGGTCCGGAGGCCGTGCTCGATGTTGTCGATTCCGAGCTCCACCGCTTCGGAAAAGCTGATCGAGCAGAGGTGGCCGGTGACCTTCAAACCGTGCTTGTGGGCCTCGTCGATCACCGCCGCGAAGATCGACCGCGACAACTGAGTATAGCCCTTGATCCACTCAGCCCCTTCCTCGGCCCAGTGCCGAACCACTCGCCGAGCGGCCGCTTCGGAGGCCAACTCGTGCATCCCGAGCAGGTCGAGTCTGGCGTTGGGCCCGGTCGAGATGAGGTACGGTCCAGTGATGTGCATCCGCGGCCCCGGCACCTCGCCCCGCTCGATCCCGCCCTTCAAATTGAGCTCGGCGTAGGGCGCCATGCTGCCGGTCGTTCGGACCGTGGTCACTCCGCTCCCGAGGTAAAGGCGCGGGAAGGAGTACGGCGACTGAACGCTGGTCGACGATGGGGTGGTATAGAACATGTGGTCGTGCATGCCGATCAGGCCCGGAATCACCGTGTGGCCGGTGAGGTCCACGACTCGGGCGCCGGGCGGGACCGCGACGGTGCCAGTCGTCCCGACGGCCTGAATGCGGGCCCCAGCGATTACGATCGTTTGGTTTGGCCTGGCCGCTCCACCCGCCCCGTCGAGGAGCCACACGTTGGTGATCGCGACTGTGGGCGCGTCGTAGGCGATATACTCGCGAACCGCCGGCCCGAACGTGGCGGCTCGTTGCGGGAAGGCCGCGGGAGGGGCGAACGGGCTCGCAACGAGGGCGAGCGGAAGGAATCCGCGGCGGGCGTTCATCGAATGGACTCCATGGCTGTTGACGTCATCGGCCCTCCAAGGTAGCAGGACCGCGGTGTTCCGGCCGATGCCTTGACCGGTGTCGGCGTCGGGCCGAACTTCGGAGGCCCTTCCTCGCCGGTTCCTCACACCCGAAGGCTCCCGGATGGCTCGTTCGCCCGCGGTTCGATGGCGCGTGGTCGGTCTTCTCGTCGTCGCCAGCGCGGTCGCCTATCTCCTCCGCATCAACGTCTCGATAGCGGGCAGCTCGATGGCCGCCGATCTGGGCCTTTCGGCGACTCAGCTCGGGATCGTGCTCGGCGCCTTTGCGTGGAGCTACGGGCTTTGTCAGATCCCAGCCGGCGTGTTAGGCGAGGCGGTTGGTGCCCGCCGAGCTCTGACCTGGGCGATGATCGGGTGGGGGGCTGTCACCGTGATCACGGCGGCGGTTCCTGGATCGGCGGCGGTGCCGACCATCGTGAGCCTCGGCTCGTTGGTGGCGATCCGGTTGATCCTCGGGGTGTGCCAGGCGCCGTTGTACCCGGTCTTCAGCGGGAGCGTCCTGGCCCGATGGCTGCCGGCCAGCTCCTGGGGCTTCGCCAACGGGCTCAGCTCGACCGGCCTAACGCTGGGCGCGGCGGCCGCCGGACCGCTCCTGGCGTGGTTGGTCGGCTCGGTCGGCTGGCGGCTTGCATTCGTCGTCACCGCGCCGTGCGGGTTCCTGCTCGCGGGACTCTGGTGGTGGTATGGCCGCGACGATCCGGGCGAGCATCGCGGCGTCACTGCCGAGGAACTCTCGCTGATTCGAGCGGGTCGGCCGTCGAAATTGGAGGAGCCGTCGGGAACCCGAGGTTGGCAATCCGTGCTCGTCGACCGCGACATCCTCTCCATCACCTTCAGCTATTTCTGCATGAACTATGTCTTTTACCTTTTTTTCAACTGGTTCTTCTACTACCTGACCGAGGTTCGCCACCTCCCGGCCCAGGCCGGGGGCAACTTTACCGGGGCCCAATGGATCGTCGGCGCCATCGCCGCGACCCTGGGCGGCGTGCTGTGCGACCGCCTTTCCGTTCGCTTTGGCGCCCGGATCGGGTGCGCGGCGACGGTGATGGCTAGCCTCCTCGTCTCCGCGCCGCTCCTTGTGGCCGGCGCCATGACGGCAAATCCGACCGGAGCCGTGGTCCTGCTCTCGCTCAGCTTCGGGTTGACCCAGCTCACGGAAGGAGCCTACTGGACGGCGGCAATGCGGATCGCCGGGCACCACGCCCCGGCGGCCACCGGGGTGATGAACACCGGCGGCAACGTGGTCGGCGGGATCGGAGCGTTGTTGGTGCCGGTGACGGCGTCGGCGTTCGGCTGGACCGTGGCGGTGTCGACCGGGGCAATTTTTGCCGTGCTCGCCGCGTTGCCGTGGCTCTGGATTCGCGCCGATCGGCCGATGACGAGCGGCGCTCAAATCAGGTAGCTCACCGCCGGGTCGCTCGACCGGAGGGTCGGGCGGTCGAATTGAAACGCCGACAGGTCGGACGGAGTCCGCCCGTCGATCGCCAACTCGGCGAGGATGCAGCCGATCACCGAGGCGAACTTGAACGCGTGGGCCGCGCCGATGGCCACCACCACGTTAGGCCGACCGGAAACGGTGTCGATGACGAAGTCCCGATCAGGGGTCAGAGTGTAGAGGCAGGTCTTGGTCGTGTGGATCGGCCCCAGCGCCCCAGGCAGATACCGGCCGAGGAACCGCTCGACCCGCCCGAGATACTCGGCGTCCGGTTCGAAATCGCGAGTGTCGGCGGTGGTCGCCTTTCCCCCGACGTCCTGGCCGACCTTGACGCCCGGTTCGCCGAAGACGGGAACGCCGTAGAAGCACGGATCGTCCATCCAGATCCACACCGGGAAGCGCTCGGGGGAGAATTGCTCGAGGTTGGACGACGCGAAGTAGGTCACCTGCTCCCGCGTGACCTGGAGCGGCAGCTCGCAGCCGACGAATCGGAGCACCTGGTTGGACCACGGGCCCGCCGCCACGATCAGCTTGCGGCACCGATAGGTCCGGTCGTCGACCGTTAGGCTCAGCTCGCCACCCTCGGCGGCGACTGCGGTGACCGGGGCCCGATCGAGCAGGGACGCCCCATGTTCCCGCGCCAGGCGACGATGCGCCGCGTTGGCGAGCGACGCCTTGACGAACCCACCTTGCTCCTGGAAGATCCCCTGGATGTCGTCGGAGAGCCGAAAGGCCGGCCACCGCCGAACGATCTCGTCGGCCGAGAGACGCTCGTAGGGAACCCCGCCGGCGTCCAAGCTCCGAAAGTAGGGATCGAGGGGAATCGCGCCGTCCCGGGGCCCCAGGTCGAGCCCCCCAGTTATTCGCAGGAGGTCCTCGCCTGCCTCCCGCTCGACCAGTCGCCAGCATTGGTAGGCCCGCTTGGCCAGTTCCACGTATTCTGCCGTGTGGTACGACAACCGAACGATCCGGGAGTGATCCTCCGATTCTCCGCGAGAATGGCCGAGCTCGAATCGCTCCAACCCGAGGACGGCGGCCCCAGTCCGCCGGGCCAACCAGTAGGCGGCCGCGCTGCCCAATCCGCCAAGGCCGAGGACGATGTATTCGTAATCCCGCCGCATCAGTCGGGCGGGGGCAGCAGGTCGCCGAGGCGGGCTCCTACGTACTTGCGGATATCGAGGCTGGCGTCCTCCATCGGCGCGTAGTACCCGTGGGTGAATCGCCGCGACCGCATTCCGCGCTGGACGCCCTCGCAAATGGCCCAGTCCTGCCGATTGGTGAGGCCCCAGAAGTCGACCGCGTCGGAAGGATCGAAGTCGGCCTTGGCGATCTCGGCGGGGTGGAAGAGGAAATCGTTGACGACCGTGGTGTGGTCGGGGCCGCCGGGAACGAGAGTGTACACGGAGACGTGGTCCATCGAGAGCGAGATCATCATGTTGGGATAGATCAGCTCCCCCTTGTGGCGCACCAACTCGTGGGCGTCGAGGCCCGGAAACGGGGCCCGGGTGGTGGTCCCGCTGAACGTGAACGTCACCGCACCTTCGCGGTGGGGGACGCCGTGCTCCCAATCCAGCCCGGCGCCGCCGTGCTGCCGGAAGGCCGGCACCACGCGGCATAGCTCGGGATGGACGCCGGCGCAGTGGTAGCACTCGTTGTAGTTCTCCAGAATGACCTTCCAATTGGCGGCTACCTCGTAGACCAACCGACGGCCGGTCCGAAGATCGGCGAGGGGGTAGTTCTTGAGTCGCTGCTGAGCCGGACCGAACTGGGTCGCCAGCGTCTGCCCCCGGGCCGCGGCGCCATCGGGGTCGAGATGGACGAAGACGAAGCCACCCCACTCCGCAACCCCGGCGCGATGGAGCGCGAGGTCATCGCGGCACTCCCCGACCACGGCATCGAGATGAGGGGCGGTCCGAAGGGCGCCGTCGAGGGAGTAGGTCCACGAGTGATAAGGACAGCGAATCGTCTGCTTGAATTTGCCGTGCGCGCCGGTGTTGGCCGGCTTCGGGAGGCTATCGCCGGCCGCGAGTACCAGCTCGCAGCCGCGATGCCGGCAGACGTTGTGAAACGCCCGTAACTCGCTATCGGCGCCGCGCACCAACAGCAGCGACTCGCCGGCGACGACGATTTGGAGGTAGTCGCCGGGATCGGGAACACTCTCCGCTCGGGCGGCGAGGACCCATTCTCGCGCGAAGATCCGGTCGAGCTCGGCTTGGTAGAACTCGGCCGTTTGATACGCCATCCGGGGGAGGGTCCGCTCCAACGCGCGATGTCCTCCCGCCGACTCTGTGCCCGTCATCCGCCAGCTCCCGAACGAGAAACGCCCGGGACCAACTTCGGCCCCGGACGCCTGGGGGACAAGAGCAGCTCTCGGCTAGCGCAGGTCCAAATCCTGGGTCGCCTGGACCTCGAGGGCGATCTTGATCTCGTTGCCCACGAGGATTCCGCCGGTCTCCAGGGCCTGGTTCCAGGTCAACCCGAAATCCCGACGATCGATTTTGGTGGTGGCGCTGAAGCTCATCCGGTGGCCGCCCCAGGGATCCTTCCCTTGTCCCTCGAAGCTGGCGTCTAGCTCGACCTCCCGAGTGACGCCCCGGATCGTGAGGGCGCCGATCAGACGGAAGCTGTCGCCCGGGCTCGCGAACCTTCCGACCACCTTGGCGCTCCGGAAGGTGATCTCGGGATGGTTCGCGACGTCGAGAAAGTCGGCCGAGCGGAGGTGTTGGTCCCGCTGCTCGGTGCGGGTATCGATCGAACTGGCGTCGATGGTCACCTCGGCTTTCGAACTGGCCGGGTTGGCCTGGTCGACGCCGATGGTTCCCCGGACGCCGGCGAAGCGCCCCTTCACGGTGGTGATCATGAGGTGCTTGGCCGAGAACTCGACCAGGGAATGGGTGGGGTCGATTACCCAGGTGGTTCGGGTGGTTTGGTCGAGGACAGCGGTCGTCATGGTTTTCTCCTGGTAAGAATGGTTTCACACTCAGTGTTATAACATCTATATGGGCAGCGCACGAGGCTCAGGCCGAATCGCGGCGGGCCTCCGCCAGCAGGTCAATCAGCTGCCTTAGCTTGCTTCGTCCCAAGTGACCCAGTCGAGAGCGATGGAGTCGGGTGACCGGGTCGTCGAGGTCGGTCACCAGCTTGGTTCCCTTGGCCGTGATCCGGGCGGTGACGTACCGGCGATCGGGGGTATCGCGATCGCGGGAGACCAGGCCCATCTCGACCATCCGGTCCAGCAGACGGGTGGCGTCGGGCACTTGGGCCACCAGCCGATCGCGCACCTCGTTGCGACAGAGCCCCTCCTTGCCGGCCCCCCGGAGGATCCGGAGCACGTTGTACTGGGTTGGAGTGATCCCGTAGGCCTTGAGGGCCTCCGAGAAGGCGTGGCCGAGGACCGCCGCGGTCCGCTGGATGCTCACTCCGGCTTCTTCCTCGAGGGTGGCGAAGGGTCGGGTCTGTTTCAGCTCGACAACGAGTTCCGATGCCATGACGCAAGATAGATGTTATAACATCTATTGTCAAGACCCCTCCCCGACCGCGCCGGCCGGCGACCCGACGCAGTAGGAGGGACCCCCACCGGGGGGCTATTTTTTCGCGTGGTCGGGTGACCTCAACCCCAAAGACGTAAAGAAATCACGTGACTCACGATTCTCCCCCGGGACCGCGGGACTTCATTCGGGATATGGTTGCCCGCGACGTGGCCTCGTCCAAATTCGGTCGCCCCGTCTGCACCCGTTTCCCCCCAGAGCCCAATGGATTCCCCCACATCGGCCATGCCAAGTCGATCTGCCTGAACTTCGGCATTGCCCGGGAATTCGACGGGAGGGTGAATCTCCGGTTCGATGACACCAACCCCTCGACGGAAGACGTCAAGTACGTCGAGGCGATCAAGCGAGACATCCAGTGGCTGGGGTTTCAGTGGGACAACGAGTTTTACGCCAGCGACTACTTCGAGAAGTTGTACGACTTCGCCCTGATCCTGGTCAGGAAGGGCAAGGCCTACGTCGACAGCGAGACCGAAGAGGAGATCCGCGAGCATCGGGGCACCGTGACCAGGCCGGGCACGCCGAGCCGATTCCGGGACCGATCGGTGGCGGAGAATCTCGATCTGTTGGAACGGATGAAGGCAGGCGAGTTCCCCGACGGAGCCCACGTGTTACGCGCCAAGATCGACCTGGGGCACCCCAACATGATCATGCGCGATCCGCTGCTGATCCGGATTCGGCACGCGCACCATTATCGCCGGGGCGACGCCTGGTGCATCTATCCCCTCTATGACTACGCCCACGGATTGTCAGACGCGATAGAGGGAATCACCCACTCGCTCTGCACCCTCGAGTTCAAGGACAACAAGGAGATCTACGACTGGTTGGTTCGGGAAGTGGGGTTCGAGCGCCCGCCCGAGCAGACCGAGTTCGCCCGGTTGGTGCTCGACTACACGGTGGTCAGCAAGCGGAAGCTGCTGCGGCTGGTGAGCGAGGGGCATGTCGGCGGGTGGGACGATCCCCGGCTCCACACCCTGTCCGGGATTCGGCGTCGGGGAGTGACGCCCGACGCCATCCGGGCGTTTGTCGAGGCGGTGGGTGTGGCCCGGAGCAGCGCGCGGACGGAGATGGCGGCGTACGAGCACGCCGTCCGCAACGACCTCAACATGCGGGTGCCGCGGGTACTCTGCGTCGTGAACCCGCTCAAGGTGGTGATCACCAACTACGCCGAGGGGCAGACGGAGGAGCTGGAAGCGCCGTATTACCCGCACGACGTGCCCAAGACCGGATCGCGGATGGTGCCGTTTTCGCGCGAGCTCTACATCGAGCGCGACGATTTCATGGAGGATCCGCCGAAGAAGTTCTTCCGACTGGCACCGGGTCGGGAGGTCCGGCTCCGGTACGGCTATTTCATCACCTGCGAGGAGGTCGTCAAGAACGCCGCCGGCGAGGTGGTCGAGCTGCGCTGCCGCTACGACCCTGCTACTCGCGGCGGCAATGCCCCCGATGGCCGCAAAGTGCAGGGTACCATTCATTGGGTCTCCGCGGCGCACGCCCTGACCTGCGAGCTTCGACTCTACGATCGGTTGTTCACCATCCCGGATCCGGAGGCGGTTCCGGAGGGCCAGGAGTTCACCTCGGTGCTGAATCCCGAATCGCTGGTCGTGGTACCGGGCGCCAAGGTGGAGCCGAGCGTCGCGAACGACGCAGTCGGAACCCGCTACCAGTTCGAGCGCACCGGGTACTTCATCTCGGATGTTCTCGACACGATGCCCGGCGCGCTGGTGTTCAATCGGACGGTGACGCTTCGGGATTCCTGGGAGAAGGTGAAAGCGAAGGGCGCTTGAGCTAGCGGCTCATTGCCTGGTCGAGATCCTCGATCAGGTCCTCGACGTCCTCGATCCCCACCGAGAGCCGAACCAGGGAGTCAGTGAGCCCCATCGCCTGACGCATCGCCACGGGCACCGCGGCGTGGGTCTGGGACGCGGGATGACCGATCAGGCTCTCGACCCCGCCGAGCGATTCCGCCAGCGAGAAGATCTTGGTCCCGCCAAGGATCCTCCGAGCCAGCTCGACGTCGCCGACGTCGAAGGCAATCATCCCGCCGAACCCCGTCATCTGGCGCTTCGCGAGCTCGTGCTGGGGATGGGATGCGAGCCCCGGGTAGTAGACCTTCTGGACTCGCCGGTGGGTCGTGAGCCAATCGGCGATGCGCCGGCCGTTGGCGTCGTGCTGGCGCATCCGGAGGGGGAGGGTCTTGGTCCCTCGGAGGGCGAGCCAACAATCCATCGGACCCGGCACCGCGCCGACGGCGTTCTGGAGAAACCCAACCCGTTCGGCGATATCCTCACGGCTCGTCACCAGGATGCCCCCGACCATGTCGCTGTGGCCATTCAGGAACTTGGTGGTGGAGTGCATCACGATGTCGGCCCCGAACTCGAGCGGTCGCTGGAAGATCGGGCTCGCGAAGGTGTTGTCGACCGCGAAAATGATCCCCTTGGCCTGGCAGAGGTCCCCGATCGCCTGGAGATCGGCCAGGAACATCATCGGGTTGGTGGGGGTCTCGCAGTAGACCAGCCGGGTGGTCTTCCGGAGCGCTCGGTCGACGGTGGCGGTATCGCGCATGTCGACGAACGAAAACTCGAGGCCGAGGGCCTCGTAGACCCGGACCATCAGCCGCATGGTCCCCCCGTAGACGTTGTCGCCGCAGACCACGTGGTCGCCCGACTTCAGCAGCTTGAGGATGGTGTCGAGGGTGGCTAGTCCCGAGGCGAAGGCGAACCCGTACTCCCCCCCTTCCAAGCTGGCGACGTTCCGCTCGAGGGCCTCCCGGGTGGGGTTGTGGGTTCGGCCGTATTCGTAGCCCTTGTGAAGTCCTAGCGCTTCCTGCCGATATGTCGAAGTCTGGTAGATCGGTGGCATGATGGCGCCGGCCAAGAGGTCGTCGATCCGACCGGCGTGGATGGCGCGGGTTCCGGCACGGTGCGCCTTGTCGGGCTCGCGGATTCTGGTCATGGATCTTGCTTGTTTCGGGGCGGGTGAACCTATCCCCCCAACCTCCGGCGGGCAAGCGCCGAGCCGGGAAGTCGTTCTCACACAATAGGTTGAGTCATGGTCATTGCGGCTACAGCGACGGTGCGCCCGGAAAAAACACCCCAGGCCCTGGTCGTCGACGACGACGCCCAGGTTCGCAAGACCCTTGGCCGGGTGCTGAAGGCCCTCGGGATCGGCGCCGCCGAGGCGGCCAGCGGCCGGGAGGCATTGCTGGTGCTGGAGGAGTCGGGTGAGGTCCCGATCGTGATCAGCGACATCTACATGCCCGAAATGGACGGGCTGGCCTTGCTCCGGGAGGTGCTGCGTCGGTTTCCGGACACCGCCGTGCTGATGCTCACCGGGGTGGCCGAGGTCAACACCGCGGTCGAGTCGCTCCAGCTGGGAGCATTCGACTACCTCTCGAAGCCGATTCTGGTCGACGAGTTCCGGATTCGGGTCGAAAAAGCCCTCGAGAAACGTCGCTTAGTGCTCGAGAACCGCTACCTCCAGCAGAGCTATCACGACCGGCTCGAGGCCAACGTGCGAGAGCTGAATCTCCGGAACAAGGAGCAGTTTCTCGGCCAGGTGCAAATGGCCGTCCAAATGCTCGAGAAAAAAGACGTCTACACCCGGGGCCATTCCCAACGGGTCAGCCGGTACGCCGCTCGGACCGCCGTCATGCTGGGGTTTACCGGCACGATGCTCGATCAAATCCGTCTTGGCGGCGATCTCCACGACATCGGCAAAATTGGCACTCGGGATGCCGTCCTCAACAAGCCGGGGCCCCTGACGCGGGAGGAGTTCGAAGAGATCAAGAAGCACGTTATCGAGGGCGAAGAGATCCTCGAGCCGTTGCGGCGAGATCATGCCGTGGTCCTGGAGATCGTCCGGTCGCACCACGAACGAATGGACGGCTCGGGCTTTCCGGATCGGCTTCGCGGCGAGTCGATTCCGATGGCGGCGCGGTTGGTGTCGGTGGTCGACGCCTTCGACGCCATGACCACCAATCGTGCCTATCGAGCTTCCCGTGAGCCGGCCGATGCGATGGAGGAGCTCCTCCGGTGCGCCGGCATTCAGTTCGACCCCGACGTGGTGGCGGCTTTTCTCAAGGCCTTTCCCGACGCGAGCAGGCTCCCACTCGCCGTCGCCTAGGACGGCGAGGCGAGCGGAGCCTCGGAACGGGCGGGCTTCCGCCCGCCCTTCCGCTTAAGTTCGTCTCATGACGTCAGAGACTTTGATGATCTCGGTATCGGGGATGCGGGGCATCGTTGGCACCGACCTGACTCCTGAGCTGGTTGTTCGTCATGCCGCCGCGCTGGGGGCTTGGGCCGCCGGGAATGGGAAGCCGCTGGTGGTGATCGGCCGAGATGCTCGGACCAGTGGGCCGATGTTCGCGCGAGCGGCCGCGGCCGGCCTCAACTCGGTGGGCGTCGACGTGATCGACGTCGGAATGGTCCCCACCCCAACGGTCCAGTTGGCGGTTGAGCATCACCGAGCGGGGGCGGGCCTCATCATCACTGCCAGCCACAATCCGATTCAGTGGAACGCCCTCAAGTTCGTCGGGCCGGACGGGATTTTTCTGGACGCGGCGGCTGGCGCGGTGGTCCGGTCGCTGGCAGAGCGCGGTCCGGATCGAGCGTCGTGGGACCGGATCGGGTCGGTCCGTGAGGATCGCGAAGCGATCGCCCGGCACCTCGACCTGGTGGTGGAGCTTCCCGAGGTCGACGTGGCGGCGATTCGCGCGAAGCGGTTCCACGTCGCGCTCGACTGCGTTCGGGGCGCCGGGGGAGCGGTGATCCCGGAGCTTCTCGAACGGCTGGGGTGCCGGGTGTCTGCGATCAACCTGGAGACCGACGGCCGATTTCCGCGGGAGCCGGAGCCGATTCCCGAGAACCTCGGCGACCTGAGCCGTCTAGTGACCGAGTCCGGAGCGCAGGTCGGCATGGCGGTCGATCCCGACGTCGATCGATTGGCGTTGGTCGACGAGTTCGGCGAGGCGATCGGGGAGGACTACACGCTGGCATTCGCGGTGAGGGCGATGGGCCGACGGCTCGGTGTGGCCGGCCCGAAGGACGGCAAGCCGGTGGTGGTTGCGAACCTGTCGACGTCACTGGTGGTGGAGGACGCCGCTCGCGACCTCGGGGCCCGGTTCGTGAGATCGCCGGTGGGCGAGGCGAATGTCGCCGAGACGATCAAATCTGAGAACGCCCTCATTGGTGGGGAGGGGAATGGGGGGGTGATTTTGCCGGCTCTCCACATTGGGCGCGACGCCCCCCTCGGCGTGGCGCTGATCTTGCAATATTTGGCAGCGAGCGGGGCGACCGTCAGCGGCGCCGTTCGGAGCGCGCCCCGCTATCGAATCGTCAAGTCCAAGTGGCCAAGAGGCAAGAACTTGGACGCACTCTACTCAGCCCTTCGGAGCCGTTTCCCGGAGGCGGCGGCCGACACCCGTGACGGGTTGCGGCTGGCGTGGACTGACCGCTGGGTTCATGTTCGACCATCGGGGACGGAGCCGATCATCCGGTACATTGCCGAGGCGCCGTCCGAGGCGTTAGCGCGGGACCTAATCGCCACCTGTCAGGGTGGTCACTAGCCTATGTGTGGAATTGTCGGATACGTCGGCCCGCGGCAAGCCAGTCGGATCTTGGTCGACGGGCTGAAGCGGATGGAATACCGCGGCTACGACTCCGCCGGGATCGCGGTCATCAACGGCAACGGGGTCAAGATCGAGAAAGCCGCCGGCAAGCTGTCGGCCCTCGTCGACAAGCTCAATATCTCGACGCCGGAGGGGACCATTGGGGTCGGGCATACCCGATGGGCCACCCACGGGGCTCCAACCACCCCCAACGCCCACCCGCACCTCGATCAATCCGGTCGGATCGCGGTGATTCACAACGGGATCATCGAGAACGCGGGCACCATCAAGAAGGCGCTCTTGATGAGGGGACACACTTTCCAATCGGAAACCGACACCGAAGTCTTGGCTCACCTGATCGGCGAGTATTACGTCGACGATCTGGAGGAGGCGGTGGCCGGGGCGCTTTGGGACGTCGAAGGCGCCTACGGAATCGCGGTGCTGTGCTCGGAGGAGCCGGGGACGGTGGTGGCGGCCCGCAACGGCTCACCGTTGTTGGTGGGCGTCGGCGAGAACGAGTACTTCGTCGCGTCCGACGCCTCGGCGATTCTCGAGCACACCCGGTCTGTCGTGTATCTCGACGATGGCGAGATGGTGGTGTTGAAGCGAGACGGATACCGGGTTCGCAGCCTGACGGAGACCAACCTCGAGAAACCGGTCAACCAGATCGAGTGGGACCTGGCGACGATCGAGCGGGGTGGTTTCGCCCATTTCATGCTGAAAGAGATCTTCGAGCAGCCCGAGAGTCTCACCAACACCCTTCGCGGCCATCTGCTCGAAGAAGAGGGAACCTCCCGACTGCTCGGGCTCAACCTCTCGGACGACGAGCTGAAGCGCTTCGACCGGATCATCATCACCGCGTGTGGTACCTCGTGGCACGCCGGGTTGATCGGCGAGTACATGATCGAGGAAATGGCCCGGGTTCCGGTCGAGGTCGAGTACGCCTCGGAGTTCCGGTATCGGAACCCGGTGCTCGACGATCGTTGTTTGGTGATCGCGATTTCGCAGTCGGGCGAGACGGCGGACACCTTGGCCGCGGTGCGGGAGGCGAAGCGGCGCGGGGCCAGAGCCGTTGGCCTCGTCAACGTGGTCGGGTCGACGATCGCGCGGGAAGTGGACGGCGGGCTCTACCTCCGCGCCGGCGCCGAGATCGGGGTCGCCAGTACCAAGGCATTCGCCAGCCAGGTCGCGGCCCTCGCGATGGTGGCCCTCCGGTTGGCGCGGCTCAAGAGCATCAGCGTCCTTCAGGGTCGGGAGTTCATCCAGGCCCTCAATGCACTTCCGGGTCAAATCCGCCAGATCCTCGATCGCGCCCCCGAAGTCGAGCGATTGGCCGAGAAGTATCACGGTTCGGGGAACATCCTCTACCTCGGTCGTGGGGTGAACTTCCCGGTCGCGTTGGAGGGGGCCCTCAAACTCAAGGAGATCTCCTACATCCACGCCGAGGGTTACCCGGCGGCGGAGATGAAGCACGGGCCGATCGCGCTGATCGACGAGAACATGCCGGTGGTGTTCGTCGCTCCCCGCGACGCGGTGCATTCGAAGATCGCCTCCAACGTCGAGGAGGTGAAAGCGCGAGGAGGGCGGGTGATCGCGCTGATCACCGAGGGCGATACCGAGATCGCTCGGCTAGCCGAAGACACCTTCACTCTACCGAAGACCCACGATCTCCTGACCCCGATCCTGGCATGCGTGCCCCTCCAGCTGTTTTCCTACTACGTGGCGGTGCGGCGCGGGTGCAACGTCGATCAACCGAGGAACCTGGCGAAGAGCGTGACGGTGGAGTAGGACGGGTAGGACGGGTAGGACGGGTAGGAGAGATAGGGGCGGGTAGATGGGGTATGTTTGGAGCCCCTCTACCCGCTTTCGTCTATGGCTTTCGGACCTCTCTATTTTCTCGCTCTGCTCCAGGCGCCGGCCCAAGCCGGGGTCGCGATAGCCAACGTCAGCCTCGTGGACCCCGATCGGGGCCAGATCGTGGCCAACCAGACGGTCATCGTCGATGGCAATCGGATCACCGCCGTCGGGCCGGCCGGGTCGGGGAGGCTGCCCGCCGGGATCCGAACGATCGATGGCCGCGGCAAATACCTGATCCCCGGTCTCTGGGACATGCACGTCCATGCCGCGACCCCGTGGTTCGGCGACTATGTCATGCCCCTCCTGGTCGCCCACGGAGTGACCGGGGTTCGAGACATGTTCACCACCGCCGGGTACGTGGCTGAATGGCGGCGTCGGGTGACGAGCGGCGAGTGGGTCGGCCCGAGGGTGGGCGCATTCGGTCAGCTAGTCGACGGCGATCCGCCGATTTGGCCGGGCTCGGTGGTGGCCAAGACCGCTGAAGACGGTCGTCGGGTCGTCGACTCGATGAAGGCGGCCGGGGCCGATTTCGTGAAGGTCTATAGCCGGCTCCTCCCCGAGACGTTTTTCGCCATCGCCGCGCGAGCCCGTGAAATCGGGATTCCGTTCGCCGGTCACGTGCCCTCGTTGGTGAAGCCGACCGACGCAGCCCGGGCGGGAATGCGGACGGTGGAGCATCTCCAGCAGGCGTTTCAGGGTTGCTCGTCGCGGGAGGACGAGCTGATCGCCCGATACGCGGCCGCGGCCAGTTCGCCGAAGCGATGGGACTCGGCCGGGATCGTGTCGCGCGGCCAGGTGAAGCCGATCCTCGAGAGCTTTGATCCGGTCCGGTGCGAGCGGCTGGCGGAAGCGTTCGTTGCGTCGGGCACCTGGATGGTGCCGACGCTCACGGTGCTTCGTTCGATCTCTCACCTCGACGATTCGACGCTGGCCACCGACCCGCGGCTGGCGATGATTCCCCAGTTCCTCAAGGGCGGCTGGAACCCGAAGACGGATTTTCGGTTTCGGATGTTGACCCCGGCCGACTGGGCCCTCCGGAAGGGAGTGTACGCCCGACAGCTGGAGATTGCCCGGATTCTTCACCGCAAGGGAGTGAAGTTCTTGGCTGGGACCGACTTGGCGAACCCCTACATATTTCCGGGTTCCTCCCTGCACGACGAGTTGGCGCTGTTGGTTTCGGTCGGGTTCACGCCAGCGGAGGCCCTCCGCGCCGCCACGACCGACCCGGCCCGGTTCCTCGGTGCCGACTCGTTGGGCACGATCGCGATCGGGAAGGTTGCCGATCTGGTGTTGTTGGACGGCAATCCGCTGGCCGAGATCGCCAACGTCCGCCGGGTCTCGGCGGTCATCGCGGATGGCCGAGTCTACGACGAGGGGGCCCGAAAGAAGATCCAGGAAGACGCCGAGCGGCGGGCCGCCGCTGCACCCCGCGGCTGAGCTCAGCCTGCTCGACCGATGAGAGTGCTGCTTCAGCGGGTGGCGAAAGCGTCGGTCACGATCGACGGTCGGGTCACCGGCGCCGTCGACCGGGGATTCTGTTTGTTGGTCGGCTTCACCCATGCCGACACCGTGGCTGAGGTAACCTGGATGGCGGAGAAGGTCGTGGGGCTCCGGCTCTTCGCCGACGAGCAGGGCAAGATGAACCTCGGCTTGGCGGAGGTCGGCGGATCGATCCTGGTCATCTCTCAGTTCACCCTTTACGGCGACGCGAGCAAAGGCCGCCGGCCGTCGTTTATCGACGCGGCCCGCCCGGAACAGGCGATTCCGCTCTACGATCGGTTCTGCGCGGAGCTCAAGGGCCGCGGCGTCCCGGTGCACACGGGGGTCTTCGGCGCCGAGATGGAGGTAGAGATTCACAACGACGGACCGGTGACTCTGATGCTCGAGCGGAATCATGAGTGACTGGACCCTGGTGTTGGCGTCGCGCTCTCCCCGCCGCCGCCAGCTGCTCGAGATGCTCGGCCTGCCGGTGGTCGTCTCCGCGAGTGACGTGCAAGAGATCCCGCTTCCCGGCGAAGCGCCCGCCGAGTACTCGCGCCGGCTGGCCCGCGACAAAGCCCGCGCCGTGCCGGGAGAGTACGTTCTCGGCGCCGACACCATCGTCGTGATCGACGGGACGATGCTCGAGAAGCCTAGCGATGAAGCCGACGCGCTGGCGATGCTGCTGCGGCTCCAGGGCCGGCGTCACCAGGTGATCACCTCGATCTGCCTCACGGCGGTGGGCCGCGAGCACCTGGCCACCGATACAACCGACGTTTTCTTCCGAGCGGCCACCGAGGCCGAGCTGCGGGCCTACGTCGCGACCGGCGAGCCGATGGACAAGGCGGGAGCCTACGGGATTCAGGGCTACGGCGCGGCGCTGGTGGAGCGGATCGAGGGCGATTTCTTCAGCGTGATGGGGTTGCCGGTGCGGCTGGTGCTCGCCCTGCTGGCCGAGGCGGGACGCCCGTACCGGTTCGGAGGAAACGCTCGGTAACTTCCCCCAGTCCTGCCGCGGTCGCTACTCGTCCCGAAGGGCAATGGCCGGATCGACGGTGCTCGCTCGGCGGGCAGGCCACCAGATCGCCGCAAGGCAAAAGGCGGCGAGTCCGAGCGACGCGAACACCAGGGTCGCGACGTCGATCGCGCGAACTCCATAGAGCTGAGCCTCCAGCACCTTACCGATCGCGACCGCCCCTAACGTCCCGGTGCCGATCCCGACCGACAGCACTCCGACCCCCTCGCGCGCGAAGAGGCGGACGATGGCGGGGCGGTCGGCGCCAACGGCCATCCGAACGGCGACCTCATGCTCTCGTTGTTCGACGGCGTAGGCCGTCACGCCGTACACCCCAACCAGCGCGAGCCCGGTGGCGAAGAGGCCAAAGCCCCCGAAAAGCCACGCCAGGAAGCGCGGCCGGGCGAGTTGCTCGTCGGCATAGTCGGCGAGCATCCGGACGGCGCTCAAGGTAACCTCGGGATCGATCTCCTTGAGGACCCGCCTGGTTTCGCCCTGCCAGTGCGCCGGCCCGCCCGGCGCGCGGATCAGGAGTCGGGAGAATCGGTTCGAGGTCTGGAACAAAGGGATGTACACGTCGATGGTTTCTTCGTCATTGGGTGCGTGGCGGATGTCGCCGACGACGCCAATCACCGTGCGCCGCACTTCTTCGGAACCGGGTCTCGAGCCGATCAGGTGAATGGTTCGTCCGATTGGGTCGCCGGTCGGCCAGAGGCGAAGAGCCGCGGTCTCACTGATGATTGCCACTGGTTCACCCGGTTCCTGATCCAAGGTGGTGAACGCCCGCCCGCGGCGGACCGGAACGCTCAAGGTGAGGAAGTAGTCGGGGCTAATCGTGACCACGCCCGCCTGATAGCTGCCACCGGTTCCGGCCGGGGCCGCTGATACTCGCTCGGGGCGGATCTCCGACAAAGGGGGTGGGTAGCTGAGAGCCACCGCGGTCACCCCTGGCGTTTGGGCCAACCGATCCAGGAGCCGCCGATAGAAGGCGATCTGTTTCTCGATCGTAGCATAGGAGCTCTCGCGGAGGGCGAGGTTCCCGGCGACGACCGCGGAGAGATCGAAGCCGATGTCGACCTGGACCAATCGAATGACAGTTCGAACTGTCAGACCGGACCCCGCGAGCAGCGCCAGCGATCCAGCCACCTCGAGAGCCACCAGGCCGAAACGGGTTCGGCGACCACCGGTGCTCTCCAAGCCGCCTCGCCGCCCGCGACGCAAGGCCGAAAACACCGCCCGGTGGGAGGTGACGAATAGTGGGGCCAGGGTCATCGCCAACCCGATCGTGAGGGTGAGGGCGACGATGGCGCCCACCACCACGAGGTCGATCGACACGGCGTCCGGTCCGCCGGGAACACTCCGGCCGAGCTGACGCTCGATGGCCGGCCCGAGTCGACGGGTCGCCAGGAGCGCGAGCAGCGTTCCCACCAAGGCCCCGCCGCCAGCGAGCAACAACGACTCGGTCATCAGCATCCTCGCCACCCGAGCCCGGTTGGCGCCGAGGGCGAGGCGGACCGCAATTTCCTTCTGGTGGCGCATCGCTCGGAGGAGCACCAGGATCGCCACGTTCATGCCGGCGATGAGGAGAACCAGACTCACCGAAGTCCCGACGGCCACCAGCATCGGCTTCACCCGACCCGCGTACTCCCCGTGCACCGACCGGAGTTCCGGGCGCCAACCTGCCGGAAGAGCAATCGATCCGCCGCGGACGAGATCAGCGATCCGCCGCTCGGCGACCGCCACGGGAACCTGATCGCGAAGTCGAACGAGGTAGGGGTAACTTGGGGCCCGCAGCGGGGTGAGGACGTCGGTGTAGGGGTTGAGGTGCCAGAAACTCGCCGGCAGGACCCCCACGATCGAGAAGAGTTCCGGATCCCTCGGCCGATCGCTGACGTACGCCTCGAAGCGGCGCCCGATGACGTTCGAGTCGCCGCCGAATCGGTTGATCCAGAGTTCGTGGCTGATCAGTGCAACCTGGGGACCACCCGGCTGGTACTCCTCAGGGGCAAACGAGCGGCCGAGTGCCGGTCGGATTCCGAGGCCCGCCATGAATCCCGGCGTCACCCAGGCGCCGGGCGACGCCTCGGGATGGTCGCCCCCCATCAGGTAGAAGACGTCGAGGTCCCAGGCGATCAGATGTTCGACGGCATCGGAAACCGCGGGCCAATCCAGGTCCGCGAGACCATCGGGATGGTATTCACCGGGCTTCGAATAGCCGACGGAGTAGAGTCGCTCCGCGGCGGGATACGGCAGCGAGCGGACGAGGTAGGCGTTGACGACCGCGATGACCGTTGTCTCGAGGGCGATCGCCACGCTGAGGGTTCCGATTGCGACCAGGGTGAAACCGCGGGCCTTGGCCAGGCTTCGGATCCCGGTTCGGATATCGCCCCAGAGTTGTTCCATCGAGCGGACCTGTCCAAGATTAGTCGGTGGGAGCCCGTGTCCGTGAGACGCCGATCTGGGCCACGGGGTTTGGAGCGCCGGGGCTCAAGCCAACCGCGAACCCGGCCGATAATTCGACGGACGAGGTCAGTCGCCCGCTGGGGGACCACCCGGTTCTCGGGCGTGGGCGTGGAACAGCCGCTTGGCACCGCGGCGCTGGCCCGGGGGTAGCCATGAGGCTTCCGAGCCGGCCATTCTTTTCGCGGGGGTGCGCCCGGCTCGCCGTGGCGTTGGGCGCCGCTGGGGCGTTGCCAGCCTCCGGCGCGGCCGCCCAGGTCTACAACTTCACCACCTACGCGGCCCCCGAAGGCGTCCCACAGGCGCAAGTCCTGACGATGTACCAGGATCGGCGCTCGTTCATCTGGTTCGGCACCTACGGCGGGCTGACGCGGTTCGACGGGGTGGAGTTCCGGACGTTTACCCGGCGAGAAGGTCTCTCGTCCAACGCCGTCAACGCCATCGCGGAAGACGCCGCCGGTCGCCTGGTGGTGGGCACGCTGGGGGGCGGCGTGTGCTTCAGAGAGGCGGGCGGGTTCCGTTGCCTCGGCACCGATCAGGGGTTTCCGGATCCGGACGTCCGGCATCTCCTGGCGGATCCTGATGGCACCGTTTGGGTGGCGACGGAAGGCGGCGTCGTTCGGGTCGACTTGCGGGGCGCCATCCGGGCCTACACGCCGGCGGATGGGTTGCCCGGGGCCAACGTGAGTCGCCTGGCCCGGGACGGCAAGGGCCAACTCTGGGTGGCCACGGATCGTGGATTGGCGCGGCTGGAGGCCGATCGGTTCGTGGCCGAGCCGTCGGCCGGACTCGCCGGCGCCTCGATCGTGGCGATGCTCGATACCCCGGATGGCCTGCTGGTCGGCACCGCGACTGGCCTCTACCGTCGTCAGCGGGGGGTCTTCGCGGCGCTGCCGGCCATCGATGTGGCGGCTGGGCGGCCCTTCACGGATGCGGCGCGGGGTGAGGCCGGCACCCTCTGGCTGGCCACCCAATTCGGGGTGCTCCGCCACTCTGCGAACGAAACTCGGCTCCTGACTCGCGCCAACGGTTTGGCGGACGACAACGTCAACCACGTCATGGTGGACCGGGAAAGGAACGTCTGGTTCGGCACCGAATCGGGCCTGAGCAAGCTGACGCCGGGACCTTTCTCGAACTTCACCACTCGGGAAGGGCTGCCGCATCCCTTCGTGCGGGCGGTTCATCAGGACCGGCTCGGACGACTGTGGGCCGGCACTCGCGACGGTCTGGCACGGTTCGAGGACGGTCGGTTCGTGTCAGTGGGGATGCCCGGGGTCCCGGATCGACGGATATACGGGATCGCGCCTCTTCCCGACGGTGGGCTGTTGCTGGGGACCGGGAAGGGGTTGGTGCACTACCGCGATGGAGTCCGGCGGGTCTACCACGTTCGGGACGGGTTGCCTAACGACTTCGTGACGAGCCTCCTCCCCGACCCGGGGGGCGGCGTCTGGGTCGGAACGGCCGTCGGGTTGGCCCGGTGGGACGCTGGGCGGCTGGTTCGGGCGGATGATTCGCTTCTGTCGTCTCTCTTCGCGACCACGATGGCGTACGACACCAGGGGCCGGCTGTGGATCGGCCGTCGCACCGGCGGCGTGACCGTCGTGGACGATGGCCGGATCCGGTCCCTGGGACTCGAGGAAGGTCTGACCGACCAGTCGGTCTGGGCGTTGGCGGCCGACAGCGCCGGCGGGATGTGGGTGGGAACCAACGGTGACGGCGCGTTTCGAGTCGGCCCGGAAGGCGTCATCGAGCGGCTTACCACGGCGCACGGCCTGGTCAACGATTTCGTCTGGCAGGTCCAGATCGACCGCGCCAATCGAGTCTGGTTGTTCACCAGCCGGGGGCTCGACCGCTGGGCCGGTGGCCACTTCGTCCATTTCGGCCGGGGCAACGGGCTGATGGAGTTGGAGGGGAGCGCCGCCGCGTCCTGGGAGGATGAGAACGCCAACCTCTGGTTCGGTACCGGCGAAGGTCTGGTACGGTTCGAGCCGAGGTCGGAACGGGCCAGCCGGGTGCCGCCATTGGTATATGTCGGTGAGGCAACCGTCGGGGGGCGGCCGCTGGCCACGGACGCGGCCACGTTTCGGTACGGCGCCGGAGTGATGCGCATTCACTATGCCGCGCCGACTTACCGGAACCCGGCCGGGGTTCGGTTCCGATACCGGCTCCTGGGCGGCTCCGACGGATGGTCGGAAGCGACCGCGGAGCGAAGCGTGGCTTTCGTTGGCCTTCACCCGGCTGCGTACGTGTTCGAGGTCGAGGCGCTCGGGGACGACGGCCAGACGAGCCTGGCGCCAGCGCAGTTCCCGTTCACGGTGCAGCCGGCGTTCTGGCAGAGTTGGTGGTTCCGGGGGGCGGTGGCGTTGATACTGCTCGGGTTGGCGGCCCTCGTTCCGTGGCTCCGAACTCGGCACCTTCGCCGCGACCATCAGCGGCTCGAACGGGTGGTTGCCGAGCACACCTGGACTCTCGCCGAGCAGAACCGCCAACTCGGGTGTGAAGTGGCCGAGCGGCTGGCGGCGGAAGAAGCTCTGCGGCGCAAAGAAGAGCAGTTGCGAGACGTTCTGGAGCACAGCACCAACCTATTCTTTTCCAACACGACCGACGGGATCCTGACATATATCAGTCCCCAGTCGCGCCAGTTCTTCGGCGTCGATCCGGAGTGGGCCCTCGGGAGGTTGGTGACCGACTTCGTCACCGATCATCCCGCCAACCTCGCCGCTCGAGAGGCCAGCCGCCGGGCGATTGGAGCGGGGGAGAAGCTGGCGCCCTATGACGTCGAGGTCTGGGGGCCGGACCGGCAGCGGCTCTGGGTCCAGGTGAACGAGGCCCCGGTGGTGCGAGAAGGACGGACGGTCGCCATCGTCGGGGCCCTCACCGACATCACCGAGGCCAAGGAGGCCCGAGCGGCGGAGGGCCGGCTCGCGGCCCAGCTCCAGCAGGCTCAGAAGATGGAAGCCGTCGGGCGACTTGCTGGGGGCATCGCCCACGACTTCAACAATCTGCTGACCGCGGTCATCGGACATGCTGAGCTGGCGACCGACTCCCTGGAGGCGGAGGCGCCGGCGCAGGCGGACCTCGCGGTGATCCGCCGAGCGGCCGACCGGGCGGCGTCGCTGGTGGCCCAGCTTCTGGCGTTCAGCCGGCAGCAGATGGTCCGGCGCCGGCCCCTCGACCTCAACGTCGTTGCCGCCGAAGCATCCCGGATGCTGGAGCGAATTCTCGGCTCCGACATCGTGCTGGTGCCGGTGTTGGCGGCGGATTCGCCCTGGCTCCTCGCCGATCATGGCCAACTCGACCAAATCCTCCTCAATCTCGCGGTCAACGCCCGCGATTCGATGCCGGTGGGCGGTCGGCTCACGATCGCCACCGGCTCAGTTCGCTGCCACGCTCCTTTGGCGGAGGATGCCCCCGCCGGAGAGTACGTCGTGCTGGAGGTCACCGACACCGGCGAGGGGATGACCGCGGCGGTCAAGGCGAAGGTGTTCGAGCCGTTCTTCACCACGAAGGAAGTCGGGAAGGGCACCGGTTTGGGGCTGGCGATGGTCTACGGCATCGTCAAACAAAACGCCGGGCACGTCACGGTCGACAGTGAGCCGGGGCGAGGGAGCACCTTTCGGCTGTACTTCCCCCGGATTAGCGCGCCAGCGGTCGGCATCGGCGAGCCGCTCGCGGCGGTCGGGGCGACATCGGCGCGGCCTGGGGGCGATCGCGTGGTGTTGGTGGTGGAGGACGAAGACGCGGTCCGCCGGTTGGTGTGCGAGACGTTGAGTCGCTCGGGTTATCGAGTGCTGAAGGCGTCCGACGGCCGATCCGCCCTCGCGGTGAGCCAGAGTTTCGATGAACCGATCGATCTTCTCCTCAGCGACATGATCATGCCGGGAATGAACGGCCGGCAGGTGGCCGAGCAGATCACCGAGCGACGGGCCGAGACCCGGGTCCTCTTCATGTCTGGTCACGCCGACGGGGTACTCGGCCGCAACGGCTTGATCGAGGGGGCCGACACCCAGCTCATCCGGAAGCCGTTTACCACCGTCGAGCTGGCCCGCCGGGTCGAGGAGGTCCTCGCCGGCTGAGCCCGGCGGTGCGGCTCGGCGGCTCGCCTTCCCTCGGGCGAGCCGGTATTCTCTGGGCCTTCCTGAGGAGGATACCGTGATTTCGCGAGCGATCTGCTTGGCGGTGCTGACGCCGACTCTCGCCGCCGCGCAGACGGCGGCCGACCTACGCTCGGCGGCGGAAGTCCGGACTTTGTTCGAGGAATTCAACGCCGCGTGGGAGCGACGCGACTCGGCGTTCATCGACCGGTATTACGCTCACGACACCGGTGGGGTCTTCTTCTTCGAGCGTCGCCAGCTCCGCGGGTGGCCCCGGGTCGATTCACTCTATCGCACCATGTTCGCCAATGCCGCGCGGGGTCGGGTCCGTTCCCTGTTCGAGGTGCTCGATGTCGGTGCGCGCGGGGACCTGGCGTGGCTGGCGGCCAACTTCCGTCTGGAGGTGATCGAGGCCGCCGGGGACACCACGGTCGACGAGGGTCGCCAGACGCTGGTACTGGAGCGGCGCCGGGGGGCGTGGCGGGTCGTCCATCGCCACACGTCGTTCCAAGCGCCGCCGGGCGCCCAGCGGCGGGTGCCGCTCCATACCACCCCCGGGCCCCTCTGGTCTCCCGCCGACGACACCACGGGTGGTCCGGACGCCCGGACGATCAGGGCCCTCCGGGAGCGGTCCAACGCCGCCATCGCCGGGCACGACACCGCCGGGATCGCCGCCGCCTTCGCGCCTAACGTCGTGGTCGTTACCTCCCGGTCGGTCACGACCACGGGGCGGAACGACAACGCCCGCGCCTTCGCGGAGCAGTTCGCGGCTCGTCCCGACGTGGGGTACCGCCGGACCCCAACCGAGGTGGCCGTGTTCCCCGCATGGCGGATGGCCAGCGAGCAGGGGAGGTGGACGGGGCGGTGGACCGATCGCGACGGGCCGGTGAGGGTCGGCGGGGTCTATTTCGCCAAGTGGCGGGAGCTCGACGGCCGATGGCTGATCGAGAGCGAGACCTACGTCCCGGAGCACTGCGTCGGCGGGCAATACTGCCGGATTGCCCCCTAGGGCCCCTCACGAGTGGCGAAAGCCGCTCACCCGACGATCCGATAGACGACGACCGGTTGACGCTTCCCGCGCAACTCGACGTCCGTGCTCCGCTCCAGACGCGGCCTGGCCGACAGCTGATCGACGAAAGCCTCAGTGACCCGGATTTCGTTCGGTTCCGCGTCCTTGCAGAGCCGAGCGGCCACGTTGACCGTGTCGCCGATGACGCTGTACTCGAGCCGCCGTTCGCTCCCCAGGTACCCCGCGAACACGTCGCCGTGGTTGATCCCGATCCCGATCGCCAGCGCGGGCCGGCCCCGGCCTTGCCATCGGCGATTCAACGTCACCAAGCGGTCCCGCATCGCCAACGCTGCCGCGAGGGCTCGGTCGGGGTCGTCGTCCCCGGCGAGCGGAGCGCCCCACACGGCCATGATGGCGTCGCCGATGAATTTGTCGAGGGTCCCGCCGTGCTCGAAGACGATGTCGACCATCTCGGTGAAGTATTCGGTGAGCAGCGATCCGAGGGCTTCCGGGGCCATCGCCTCGGCCATTGGCGTGAAGCCCCGGATGTCGCTGAACAGCACCGCGACCGGCCGCCGTTCGCCAGCCAACCGAATCGCCCCTCGCTCCTTGGCGATCCGCTCGGCGACGCCCGGCGCGAAGAACCGCTCGAAATTGGCGCGGACCTGCGCCTCCCGGCGGACTTCCTCGGCGTAACTCAGCTTGCCGAGGCTGACGGCGGCGAGCCCGCCGAACGCGAAGAGCATCGTCGCCTCGTCTTCCCGAAAGGGACGAGGCGCCGTCAGAGTATCGACGTAAAGGGCGCCCAACACTCGATCCCGAGACGCCAGGAGCGGCGTGCAGATGGCGCCCCGAACGCTCTGGAGCACCACCGATCCGCCCCCGAAGCGAGCGTCGGCTTGAGCGTTCTCGGTGATGATGGGGACCCGATCGGCGACCGCTCGCTTGGCGATCGATCGGGGAACGCGGAGGGCGGTGCCGTCGTCGAGTCGACTCTTCGAGCGGGCCGGGATCAGCTCGCCGGAGCTGGGATCGAGCAGCAAGAGGGACACCCGGTCGCAGGGGAGGAGGTCGAAGGTCAGTTCGACGATCGCCGCGATCAGTTTGTCGAGCTCGAACTCGCCGGAAAGCCGCTTGGCGACATCGAGCACTCGGGCGAGCTGGTGGGCCTGGACGTTGGCGCCGAGGCCGGGCGCGTCGGCCAGGGCGTCGAGCCCAGGGCCCAAGTCGAGCTGCCGCACGACGGTGCCATCGAGGCCCGGGTCGGTGGCCGGGCGATCGGCATCGGCCGCCGGCAGCCGGTAGCTGACCTTGCCGAAGGTGATGGTGTCGCCGGGAAATACCGTGCCGCTCGCGATGCGGGCCCCATTGATCGCGGTGCCGTTGGAGCTGCCAAGGTCCCGCACCACGATCCCCTCGGCGGTGGCCGTGAGTTCGGCGTGGAGGCGCGACACCGTAACGTCCGGAATCAGGACGTCGCTCTCGGCCGCGCGCCCGATCGTCACGGGCTTCTCGGCCGTCACCGCAATGGTGTGGGGATGCCCGATCCCGGCGAGAGTGTGATCCACCAATCAGCTCCGCGGGGCGGCCACCAAATACCGTCCCGGGCCCGGCAGGGTGGCCGTCACCAGATCGGATCCGGGGCGGGTGGTTGGGAGAAAGACGAACCGGCCGTCGGGAAACGCCTGCCCGAGATAGAGGACTTTTTCGAACCCGAGGTCGCTGCCGTATCGAGCCCGGGCGCCGTCGGGTGCCACGAAATGAACCGCGTAGCTCATCGTCAGTTCGGCGCCCGCGGTCAGGCGGCCCTCGACCTCGAGATCGACGCCGTAGAGCCCGGGCCGGGGACGCAGCGTTAGGCGAACTGAGTCAGTGCCGGCCGTGGCTCCGGCCGGAACCACCAGCTGGGCGAAGAGGCTGTTGTCGGGGGCTCCCCGCCGGATGATGATCACCCGGGCCCGACCGGCCGCGATGGCGACGGTGGTGTCCTCGGGCGGCGCCCCCCCGGACTCGAGTACGAACACCGAATCGAGCCGGGTGGGGGCCGGAATCCGCTGGATCGCCACGGTGGCCGGGTCGGTGGCGACCCGGGATCCGCCCCCGCATCCGAGGACCGTTGCCGTGGCGGCAAAGCCGGCGAATCCGATCACTATATTGCCGAGACGATGCATCGTTGGCTCGTGATCCTCCTCGGGATCGTCCTTGGCCCCGCCCCGATCGCGGCCCAGGTCTGGAACGACGCCGCGGCCCGGTCGCTCGTCGCCCGGGCGGTCGAACGCCGCCAGAACGCGCTCGCGGATTCCAGCCTTCGGTCGTTCACGGCCCGCGCCCGCGGGGTGGTCACTTTTCGCGCCGAGTTGGGCCCGGATCTCGGCCTCTTGCCGCGGACGGTCAAGGCGGATGAAATCGCGGTGGAAGTGTATTGGCGGAGGCCGGACCGGAGCAAGCAGATCATCCGTTCCTGGCGGGACACCACGCTGCTCCCCACTGGGCTGAACTATCACCGCGATCATCTCGGCATCGTCACCGATGACACCGGGCCCACGATCCGGTTGGGTGACGGCGACGAGGTGGCGGATGTGGTCCACCCGCTGGCCGCCGAAGGCCCGGCACGCTACGACTACCGCCTCGGCGACACGGTCACTATCCAGAGCCCCAGCGGCCGACTGGTGCTCATCGCGATCGACGTTCGCCCGAAGGACCTGGGCCAGCCCGGCGTGGTTGGCACTCTCTATTTGGATCGGGATCGCGCCCAGGTGGTGCGCTCCCTTTTCAGCTTTACGCCCGCCGCCTACCGGGATCGCGCCCTCGAGGACATCGTGGTGGGATTGGAACGCTCGTTGATCGAGAACCGCCACTGGCTGCCCCATGGCCAGACGATCGAGATCCGGCGCCGGTCGCCGGTCGTCGAGTTCCCCCTTCGGGGAGTGATTCGGGGCGAGTGGACCATCGGTGACTACCAGCTCAACCCCGATCTCGAGGGGGTTCCGTGGGAAGGGCCGTCGATCGGCGGCCTTCGCCGACCCGGCCTGGGTGGGGACTGGTCGGCCCCGCTGGCGGCGGTGGTCGATTCGAGCCTCCGGCCGCGGTCCCACGAGGAGGTCGCGGCCATTCGGGCCGGCGCGGTTCGGGTCGCCCGGGCCCGGCTGCTCGACGGGCTCCCCCGTTTTGGGCTGGCGGTGAGCCGGGTGAGCGAGGTTTTCCGCTTCAATCGAGTACAGGGATTGGCGCTTGGTGCCGGCTTCGCCTGGCGGGGCGGCGCCGTCGATCGCCTGGGCGTCGGCGTGGGCTACGGGTTCAGCGACCAGCGAGTGATGGGACGCATCGAAGCCTCTCGGGCATTGGGCGGCCTGGGGGTCAGGGTTCGGGCCAGCCGGGGGATCGCCGATTTCTCCGATATCGAGCCCATCAGCGGATTGGTGAACTCGCTGGCCGCCCAGGTCGGGGGCTCGGATCACGGCGACTACGTCCTGATCGAGCGAATCGAGGTGGCAGCGCTTCGGGCCGCGGGGCCCTCGAGGCTGTCCCTGGCAGTCGCGCGGGAGTGGTCGGCCACGGTCGCCAGCCGCGCGACTCCAGTTCGCGGGGCGTTCCGCCCGAACCCGGCTCTGGGAAGCCCGCCGCAATGGACCGTCTCGGCCAAGCTCGAGGCCGGTCGGTCGGCGCTTCGCTGGGAGGGATTGGTTCGGGTCAGCGCCGAGGCTGGGATGGCCGCGGCGTCGAGTTACGGCCGAATGGCGGCGTTCGGGCATGCGGCCCGTCCGGCTGCCGGTTGGGTCGTGCGGGTTCGGGGTATGGTGGGCCTGGCGACGGCCGCAACCCCGGCAAGGCGATCGTTCGCCTTCGGCGGGGTTGGAACCCTCGTTGGCGAGCCGTTTCGGGGGCACGGCGGCCGCCAGGCAGCTTGGCTGGCGACAGAGTGGCTGGCGACCTTGCCCGGGCCTTCGCTGGGACTGGGATGGCTGGGCCGCACCCCGCCGACGGTTCGGGTTGGGCCGGTGGTTGCCCTCGGGGTGGCGGGAGGCGCGATCGACCATGTCCCTTGGAGGACCACTGGGACGGTGCCGATCGTCGCCGGCCTGGCGATCGAACTCTTCGATGGCTCGGTTCGGGTCGAGGTGGGTAAGAGCCTCATCTCGAATCGGCCGGCTGGATTGGCGATCGACCTGAATCGGGCCTGGTGGCCGATTCTCTGACGGCCGACTCATCCGTTGGCGTCGCCCCATCGCCGGCCTATCTTCCGGCGGCGTTGCCGCTGGAAACTTTTTCGACGGGGCCCAGGTGAAGCAATTCTCCGACGAGTGGTTGGTTCCCGCCTTGGCGACGCTGGTGTCGGACGCGGCCATCGCCGACCTGCGGGCCAAGGCCGCCGACAACAACACCTCGCTGTGGCAATTGGTGGTCGACCGCCGACTGGCGGCCGAGGAGGCTGTGTTGGCCGTCGTCGCCGCCCGATTTCGAATGCCGATCGCCGATCTCTCCCAGGTCGAGCACCGAATCGCCGACGAAGTGCCGGAACAGCTCGTTCGCCGGTTCAACGTGGTCCCGCTCCGCTGCACCGACAGTCGGCTCGACGTCGCGACCGCCAACCCTTTCGACATGGACGCCGAGAAGATGTTGGCGTTCGCGACCGGCCGTGAGGTGCGGTTGTCCCTGTGCTCGCCGTCCCGCATACGGGAAAAACTCGACGAGGTGTACCGGCCCGACGACCTGGTCGAGCAGCTACTCGGGGGGATCGCCGACGACATCGAGGTCACCCAGCTCCCCGACGAGCCGGAGGATTTTGCCGCCAGCGCCGAGGAGGCGCGGGCCCGACCGATCATCAAACTGGTCGACACTCTCCTGGCCGATGGAATCACCAGCCGAGCCAGCGACATTCATATCGAGCCGACGGATAGCGGGATGATCGTCCGGTACCGGATCGACGGCGTTCTTCGCGAGGTCATGAAGATTCCGCGGTCGGCCGGCATTCCCCTGACGTCGCGGATCAAGATCATGTCCGGGATGGACATCGCCGATCGACTTCGGCCCCAGGACGGTCGCTGCCGGGTTTCGGTGGGTGGCAGCCCCGTCGATCTCCGGGTGTCGACCTTGCCGGCGTCCATGGGGGAAAAGGCGGTAATCCGGATCCTCAACACTCGGGCCACGCTGTTGTCGCTCGATGCGCTCGGGCTCGATCCGGGCGAACGGGAAACGGTCCGGGGGCTTCTCAGCAACAAGGAGGGCATCCTCCTGGTCACCGGGCCGACCGGCTCGGGCAAGACGACGACCCTGTACGCTGCCCTCCGGGGGGTTCAGGACACCGGGGTGAACATCGTGACGGTGGAGGACCCGGTCGAATACCGTCTCGGGCAGAGCATCGTCCAGGTTCAGATCAACGAAAAGGCGGGACTCACCTTTCCAGCGGCGCTTCGCTCGATTCTGCGACAAGACCCGGACGTCGTGCTGATCGGCGAGATTCGCGACCGAGAGACCGCCCAGATCGCCGTGCAGGCATCCCTCACCGGCCACCTCGTCCTGTCGACCCTCCATACCAACGACGCGCCCAACACGGTCACCCGGCTGCTCGATATGGGAATGGAGGCCTACAAGATCGGGTCCGCCCTTCGGGGAATCGTGGCGCAGCGGCTGATGCGGCGACTCTGCCCCCAATGCAAGATTGTCGACAAAGATCCGGTGCCGGCGCGCGTCAAGGGCTACGTTCCGGCGGGCCCGGAACGCTTCAAGGCCGTCGGGTGTCCCGACTGCGCCCAGACCGGCTATCGGGGCCGGTTCGGAATCGTCGAAATCTTGGTGATGAACCCGAGCCTCGAGCGGCTGATCGGAACCGGGGCGACGGCGGACGCCATCGCCCAAGCCGCCCGAGCGGCGGGGATGCGTTCCCTGTTCGAAAGCGGCATCCGCCACGTGTTGAGCGGCGAGACCTCGATCGAGGAGCTGCTTCGGGTTACCGAGCCCCCGCGGGAGGATGTAGGATCGGCTGCGGTCTCGCTGCCGGCCGTCGGGGGGAGCACCGCGGCCCGAGCGCCGGCGGCCCGCCCCTCAGGTCCCTTGGCGGCGGTGTCCGAGACATCGGGCGCCTTTGAGTTGCTCGAGGATTCGGAGCTTCCGCCCGCCCGGTTCCAGGTCACCCGCCAGGGTGCGGTAGTGCTCTTGGTCGACGACGAAGACCAGCTCCGCCGGGCGATGCGCGACCTCCTCGAGCGACAAGGTTACTCGGTGCTGGAGGCGAAGGACGGGGCCGAGGCATTGGCGGAGATCGATCGGGCCAATCCCGACCTAGTGATCCTCGATCTCAACCTGCCCGGGGTCGACGGTTACTCGGTGCTCGCCCAGGTGCGGTCGCGGGAGATTACCCGGAACCTCCCGATCATCGTGCTCACCGCCAAGGGCGACGAGGACAACGAAGTCCGCGTCCTTCAATTGGGCGCCGACGATTTCCTCACCAAACCCTTCCGGGCTCGAGCCCTCGCGGCTCGGCTCGAGACGACGTTGGCCAGGCGGCGGGTCGTCTGACCACGACCGCGGTCTCCTTCGTCGACGTCCATCCCGTCCGGTTCACCGGCACCGAACTCGAAGTGTTGGTCCTCCGACGCGCGCCGACGGCCCGCTGCCCGGGGGCCTGGGAGGCGGTGCACGGGCGGATCGAAGCCGGGGAGACACCCGTGGCGGCCGCGCTTCGGGAGTTGGCCGAGGAAACCGGGCTGGCGCCGACCCGGTTCTACAACCTCAGTCGGGTCGAGTCGTTCTACCTCCACCGACTCGACCGGATCGCCTTGATCCCCGCCTTCGCGGCCATCGTCGACCCCGCGGCGGGCGTTCGCCTCTCGGACGAGCACGACGCCCACCGATGGCTGAAGAGCGGCGAGGCAATGGCGATCCTGGCTTGGCCTCGGGAGCGCCGCGCGCTGGCGGATCTCGAGGTCCTCCTCGCGACCGGCAACGCCGGACCCCTCGAGGATGTACTCCGGGTCTCCTAACGGCCCTTGATCGGCCGATCCCAGTAGTCGTCGGCGCGGACGTCAGTGCGGAGCATCTCCTCGGGGTTCCACCACTTGGCGCCGTAGGGCTTCTTGCCGGGCCAGACCTCGTCGAGAGTGTTGCCGTCCCGGAGTCGGCCGGCCCGCATCACGTACTGAATGTTGACGGTCTGGCGAAGGTCGGCCAGCGGATTCCCGTTGAGGACGACCAGATCGGCCAACTTCCCGACCGCCAGCGAGCCAACCTCCCGCTCCACGCCGAGGAAGTGGGCCCCATCGATGGTGCCCGCCTCGAGCGCTTCGATCGGGGTCATCCCGAGCCCGTAGCTCCATAGCTCCCAATGGGTGCCGAGCCCGTCCTGTTCCCCATGCGCGCCGACGGCGAGGTAGCCGCCCGCCCGTTTGATCTTGGCGGCGGCCTGGGCGGCGATCGGCAGGAGGTACTCCTCCAGCGGCTTCTTCACGAAGCTTCGGCGGGTGGCGACCCGCTGCCAGGGGGTCCACTCGAGCGCTTTGCGATTGCGCCAGAGATCCTCCTGGCCCAGCCAGTACTCGAGCGCGTTGCCAATGGGATAGTCGCTGAGGACGAGCTGGGCGGAATAGTGGGCCCCCGCCTGGCCCAGAAACTGGGCGACGTCACCGTAGATCGGGTGCTGCTGAATCGGGTGCTCCCAGCCGGTGCTCCCGCTCATCATCAAGCCGAGGAGATAATTGAGATCGGAACCCTCGGAGGTGATCGTCACGCCTCGATCGCGGGCCGCCTCGGCCAGCATCTGCCGCTGGATCCGGGTGCACTGCTTGTAGTCCTTGATCGAGATGGCGCCTCGGTCGGCCGCCCGAACCAGGTGCTGGCGGGCGTCTTCGAAGGTCTCGATTTCCCGGAGGGTATCGAAGTCGCTGCAGGTGAGCGCGATCCCGGTCGACAAGGTCCTCGGCCCCACGATCCGGCCCGCCTCCGCCATCTCGGCGATCGAGAAGCTGATCCGGGGATCGGTGGCAGGGTCGTGGGCGGTGGTGACACCCCAAGCGAGGTAGCGGGCCGAGGACGATCGCCGGATCCCGATCATCCCGGTGGCCTCCTCGGTCAGGTGATGGGCGTGGACGTCGATCAGCCCGGGGATGATGGTCTTGCCGGCCAGGTCGACTCGGCGGCCGACCCCGGCGGTGGGGCAGATTCCGAGGCAGGCGATTCGGCCGTCGCGCACCACCACGGTGCCGCGAGGAATCACCCGGCGGTTCTCCATGGTGATGATTCGGGCGTTTTCGAGCGCGATTGAGCCGTCGGCGCGGTCTCGGCGCAGCGTTAGGCCGATCGGGATCGTATCGAAGCGACCGGTGGCCGGTTGGTGGGCGATCAGCCGGCCGCCGGCGGCGTATTCGAGCACCTCCGCCGACCGCCACCGGGGCCATTCGCCGCCTTCCAGCGTTAGGCGTCTGGCCTGGCGAAGGTCGAGCGCTCGGGCGTCGGTCGCGGTGGCGGCGCCGGTGGCAAGGTAAATGTCGTGGAGCTGGGCCGCGGCAATCCACCGGCCATCGGGCGAGCGCCTGAGTGAGCCGGAGCCGTCGAGCGGGTCGCCCGGACCTCGGACCACGACGTGAGGACCTCCCTCGCCCGGAATCCGAACCACCTCCCACCCGCGGCCGTCCACGGTGTACGTCAGCTCGGGGGCCCACCGGTTGACGACGATCGATTGGGCATCGGGGGACCACTCGGGATAGAGGTAGCGCGAGGCCGACCGGGAGAGCTGCTCCGCTGCTCCACCCGCCGCTCCGACCCGGTACAGGTGACCGCCCAGCTCGTCGTGCCAGGTGGTGAACGCAATCCACCGGCCGTCCGGCGACCAGGCCGGGGTGAGCTCGGTCAAGGTGTCGCCGGTGGCGGTGAGCGGACTGGGTGCGCCGTTAGGCAGGTCCTTCCGCCACAGCCGCCCCACCGCCTCGAAAACCAGCGTCCGACCGTCGGGCGAGGTGGCCGGCCATCGGATGTTGCGGACCGCAAACGAATCGGAGCCGATCGGGTGCCGGTTGCGGGCTTGCTCCGAGATGGTTCGTTCGACCCGAGCCTCGAAGGGAATCGTCTCCACCTTCCCGGCTGGGATCCAGACTCGCCGAATCTTGCCGCCCTGGGACAACACCAGCGACTTGCCGTCCTTCGCCCACGCGTATCCCGGGGCGACCCGATGCTCCCACGCGGGGTGAAGATCCATCTCGTCGCTGGTGATCGGGTCCATCACGACCCGCTCCCGCCCGGTCGTCAGGTCCTGGAGCCAAAGGGCGGATCGGCCGACGTAGGTCTGCCCGCCGGCCGCCGTCCGGGCTCCCGGGATCTTCCGGATGAATGCCAGGACATTGCCATCGGGCGAGACTTCGGGAGCGATTTCGCCGAGTCGGAGCGGATAGGCCGGCCGGCCACAGCAGGTGAGGTAGCGATCCTTGTCTTCGGTGACGTCGTCGATTCGCCCGGACGACAGCTCGACCCGCTTGAGTTGGCGCCCGTTGCCCGCAAAGAGCGACGAGTGGAAGTAGAGGTAGCGACCATCGGGCGTCGGTGACGGCCATTGGAGTCGGTCTTGCCCGGCCCAGACACCGGCCCGGGCCGGCACCGAGGATCCCGACGCGGACAGTCGGGCGACGAGCGTGGGGTTACCCCCGACGGCCCCCACCATCCAGATCTCGTCGTTGGTTCGGTAGAACCCCGAAGGGGTCTTCATCCGACGGGTGAAGACCAGGTCGCTCCCGTTCGGCATCCAGTTGGGCTCGATGGCCCGAGAGTTGTCGTCGAGGAAGACCGCTCGAGGGTTGCCGCCGTCCTGATTCATCACCCAGAGATTGTCTTGGCCCCTCCGATCCGAGATGAAGGCGATCTGACGTCCGTCGGGCGAAATCCGGGGATGATAGTTGAGCGCGATCCCCGAGGTCTGGGTGAGACTCACCGCCGTGCCGCCAGCGGCGGGGATCCGGTAGATGTGTCCCAGCAGATCGAAGACGATCCAAGTGCCGTCGGGTGAGATGTCGACCGACATCCAGGTTCCCTCGGATGTCGAGAAGGCGACTTGCCGCGTCTTCCCGCGGGGTTGGGTCGGGTCCCAGCCACCCTGGCCGGCCGCGACGGAAGCCACCAAGGTGAGAAGACCGGCGGCCAGTGTCGCTGGGTTAGGCATTGGTCGAAGCCTCTTAGAGGGGCGGTACCTCGATGGTGCGTTCCGATTTCAGGTGGCGGAGCAATTCGGTTTTCTCGAAGTAGACCGGTTTGACCCGCCGGGGGCTGGTCAGCTTCGCGACCTGGTCCTCGTAATGGGGCGAGTTCCGGGCCGTCCGGACTGACCGAAGTTGTGAATCGTGAAGATCTGAATCGGATCGGTGAAGATCGTGAGCCGCAACAGGCGCGACCCGACGATCATGTGTCGCCGGTTGAGGGAGTCGGCGGGACCCGGAGTGAACGCCCGCAGCGTCATTACGCAGACGTGATTCCAGGACGCGAGGCCCTCGCAGCGGCTGAGCTCGCCGGCAGTGAGCCCGACTCCGCCGATGGGCCACGACGACGCGCCACCCCGGCCAACCCGGAAGACCTCGCCCAGACTCCGACCGATGCCGCCGTGCAGGCGGGTCATCGTGACTACCGCCGAGTCCACGGCTGCCAGGAAACGATTGCCGAGGTCGGCCCGGATCGAGTCGGCGACTAGAAACTCCGGAGCCACGACTTCGAGAGGAAGCCCACCCGGCTGAGTCGCCAGCGCGGTTCGCCAATGCCAAAAAGTCAGAGCCGCGACCGATTCCGCGCGGCCGTGACCGTCGAACCTGACGATCCGGTCGATCAGGGTCTTGGCGGACTGGCTGAAACCCCGGGCCCGCTCCGGATCGCGCACCAGGGCCCGCCGCAGCCCGAGTTGCCACCGATCGACGTCCATCCACTTCTCGTCGAGGGCCAGATCGATCGCGTCCTCGACGGTGAACCGATATGCGGATGAAAGGGCCTCCACGGCTCGTCGGGCCCGCGAGTTGGTCCGGCCGGGGGTGTCGTTGAAGAGGTAGGCCGGATACCTGTCCTTGGTGAGCGGGCTGCCTGGGAACATCTGGTCGGGGGCGATGTTGTTGTTCTGCATGTACCCGACGGCTGGGTCCGAGAGCTGAACCAGATCCTCGAGCGGGTGGACCCCCAGCCAGGCAGTCCGAGAGGTGTTACCCGAAACCGGTCGGCTCCAGTCGAACCCGGTCGGACGCCGCGGGGCCTTGCCGGCGCGAACGTAGAAGGAACGCCCCGTCGCGTCACCCACCATGACGTTTTGTGGGAACATCCCAAGGGTGCCCATCGCCTCGCGCACGCCGTCGGCGCTGGTGGCTTGCACCATCCGGTACACCTCATCGTCGAAGATCCCTGCGTCGTGCATGTACGGGGTGCTGACCGCGTAGGCTTTGGTGCCGACTCTCGCGACGATCGGCGACAGGACGCCATTGAGCTGGGCGTATTCGAGGGTCCTGGCCGCCGGTTTCTGACCCTTGACGGCGATTGAAATCGGCTCGGCGGTGATTCGCTGCGGTTTGCCGTCGAAGAGGTAACGCCGGGGGTGGCCGGCGTCGACTTCGATCTCGTAGCAGTCGGCGACGTCGGGCGCCCCAGTGGTCATGCCCCAAGCCACCCGTGGAGTCGAAACCAGCAGGGGCATGGCACCCATCGCATAGCCGGCCATCGCGATCGGGCCAGCGTGCATTCGGAATTCGTAGACGAACTGGCCGTCGACACCGCCATGCGGGTCGCTCAACACGATCATCACACTGTCGGCGGTCCGCCAGGGAGCCAGGACCCATTCGTTCGACGCCATGGCGGTGCGCCGCTCGAGTCCGGTGAGATCGGCGGCGGCGAGCTTGACACCACCCCGCCGGCAATCGGCCAGACCCTCACCCGCCTGATACGAGAGCCAAAGGAGCCAACGAGAGATCGCGACCGGGTCCCAGGGTTCGAGCTTCGGCGCCCAGGCCGGCGTTTGGGCGGGGTGCTCGGTCATCCAACGCGAAAGTCCCGCCACGAAGGCCCGATAGTTGGCCTGAAGCCCCGGCGACAGCTTGCCGAAACCCCGCCTCGACTCCTCGGCGTGACGCCAGAGCCTCGAGCTGAAATCGGTTCCGACGTGGTCAGCTCCTTGCGCCGCCGCCAACTCACCTCGGGCCAGGAGCACCAGTGTCAGCAGATAATCGAGCTGGTCCTCGGCCATGGCGTAGCCGAAGGCGTAGAAGCCGGCCGCCGGGGTGTCCGCGTAGATGTGGGGAACCCCCCAATCGTCACGGTAGATCGTGGCCCGCGACTGCGCCGAGGCATCGGTGGGTTGGGCTCCGTGGAGCCACCCGAGGATCGACAAGATCGCGAGGCGGCCCACGCCAGTCGAATTTGATGGCATCGGGGTAACATACGACTCTCAGCGCGTCCGGTGAACCGGCCCGGTGGCCCCCGAGGATCTCAGCGAGGACGTCCGCTCCGCTCGAATCGAAAAGTCGACCGGGGCATCGCCCCGAGCCAATGAGTCAGCTCGAGCCTGGACTCCGTGAGGGTCCCGATCAACTCGGTCCGGAGAAGACAGAGCGCAAGGGGTGGACAGAGGTTGATGATGACGGTGTCGAGCGTCCGCTGGTATTCTCGATCGACGCTCGAGGACTCGGTGCCGCCGGGCCCGCGAGTCACCTGCGAGAAATGAACAATACCGGCCGCTGGGTCGAAATCGAGACTGGCGGAAACGATCTCGAAACCCTCAGGGAGGTCTTGCGCCGAGGTCGGGAGCGGTTTTCCGTCGATCAAGACCAGCGTGTAAACCTCGCGGTCCGCTTGGGGACCGGTGACGCAGCCGGCGAAGCCGGCGGTTGCCAGGGCGGCCAGGAACACTCGGCGGCAGGGCATGGACTTTCCTCGCGAAACGATCTCGTCGAGTGAAAGACACCCGGGGCGCGGGTTGCCCCTACCCGTTCCGGTCAGAACCCGAACAGGAGCTTCGTCCCGGCGATCAGCAGGACCACGGCGAGCAAGAGTCGAATGGTCCGGACCGGGAAGCGCCGACTCCCGAGATAGGAGCCGGCGAAGCCGGCGACCACGGCGACCACGGCCAGGCCCCAGGTGAACGTCGGCAGGGGCCGACCGCTCGAGAGGAATCCCGTCAGCCCGGCGATCGAGTTGACGAGGATGAAAAGGGCCGATACCGCCGCCGTCTCCTTGGTTCGGGCCCACCCGAGCAAGAGCATCAACGGCGTCAGGAACACGCCACCCCCGGTGCCGGTCAGGCCGGACAGGAGGCCGAGCGCCGCGCCGACCAGGAGCGCGGTCGGTCGCGAGGGAGGGCGGGTCTCCCCCGGATCGGCGGTCCGCACGGCGAATCGCGCCGCCGATAGGAGCAGGACTCCGCCGATCAACGCCTTGAAGATCTCGGTGGGCACGTCGATGTACCCACCGACGAAGGCCCCGGGAACCGAGAGCGCCGCGAAGGGCCAGAACCTCGCCCAGGAGAAATGACCGGCCCGCCAGAACTGGAAACTGGTGAGCGTTGCCACCAGAATATTGAGCACCAGCGACGTCGGGCGGACCACCGCGCTGGCGAGGCCGGCGAGCGTCAGGACCGCGATGTAGCCGGAGGCCCCCGCGTGGCCTACGGCGGAGTACAAGAAGGCGATCACCGCGATCGCCGCGTGCAGCAACCCTAGTTCAGTCGCGGTCATCATCAGCCTGGAGCGTTCCGGTGCCGAAACCCGTCGCGAAGCCTTCGCTCTTCGTTCGAATCCAGTTTTCGGGGGGCCATCGGTTCGGTCCCGGTAAGGCCGACCTTCTCGCCGCGATCGACCGCACCGGATCGATCGCCGAGGCGGCCCGTTCGATGCGGATGTCGTACCGGCGGGCCTGGCTCCTGGTCGACAGCACCAATCGACTCTTCGGCCGACCGGTCGTGACCGCGGGCCCGGGGGGCCGGCGGGGCGGGGGCGCGGCGTTGACGAGTTTCGGCCGCGAGATGGTTCGTTGCTATCACCGGATGATCGGGACGATGGCTCGGAGTGTGGCGCCCGACTTGGCTCGCTTCAGACGATGGGCGTCGTAATATTCAGCTGAATATAACGCCGCGGAGGAGTATCAGGGGAGCGGGGGGCCGCCCACCGCCTCGAGCACCAGGTCGCGGAGGTCGTCGAGGCCAAGGCCGGTCGTGCTCGAGCTGATGACCAGATCGTCCGGGTCGATCTCGAGCTCGGCCGCCCGGCTCCGGGCGGCGGCCGCTCGCTTGACCCGAGAGAGCTTGTCGGCCTTGGTGAGGACCACGATGGCCTCTCGCCTGGCGTCGGCCAGGAGGTCTCGCATCGCCAGGTCGATCGAAGATGGTGGGTGCCGGATGTCGAGGAGCCAGACGACCGCGGCCAGGTCGGTCCGGCCAACGATGGTATCGTGCACCAGGGCCTGGAGGCGCCGTCGTTCGGTGAGCGAGAGCTTGGCGTATCCGTAACCAGGTAGATCGATCAGGTAGAAGGTCGGGAACCGAAACACGTTGAGGTGCTGGGTCTTCCCTGGGGTCCCGCTGGTTCGGGCGATTCGCCGTCCGACCACCGCGTTGATCAAGCTCGACTTCCCCACGTTCGACCGGCCGAAGAAGGCGATCTCCGGGAGGACCGGCGAGAGCCGGTGGGCCGGATCGGGGAAGCTGCCCACGAATTCGACTGGCAGGTCGGCGAATCGGGTCACGACGGGCTCGGAGAGGGGCGCGGATCATACCGCGGGCGAGGCCCGCCCGCCAGGCCCGGGATCGGCACGACGCTGCCTAACGAGCTAGTTTACGTTGCCCTCGAAAACGGAGATCGACATGCGGGCTTTCGCCTTCGGCGTGCTGGCGCTCGGCGCCGCGATTCCCGGCGGCGCGGTGGGGTCGCAGTCGCAGCCGCCGTGCGCCCTCGCGATCGTCGGCGCCACCCTCATCGATGGTCGCGGCGGCGTCCCGACTACCGAGGCCACCGTGGTGGTCCGCGCCAAGCGAATCGAAGCCGTTGGACCTCGGGCCGCGGTGAACGTGCCGAGCTGCGCCCGCCGGATCGACGGAGCCGGCAAGTTCCTGACCCCCGGTTTCATCGATACCAACGTCCATATTTCGCTGGGCGGGAGCATGGAGTCGAATATCCGCTACCAGGACCAGCGGTTCGACATCACCCTCGAGGGCGCTCAGCTCCACCTGAAGCACGGGATCACCACGATTCGCGACAGCTACGGGATCATGAAGCCGCTCCTCGCCGTCCGCGACGCCATCGCCCGGGGTGAGGTGGTCGGTCCTCGGCTCTACGTGGCGGGGAACATCGTCGGATGGGGAGGGTTCTTTGCCCCGAGCTTCGGTCCCCCCCGCCCCGTCAACCTGTGGCAGGAGCAGCTCAACGACGCCATTACCGAGGGAAGTGGGGAGGAGTGGATGTACCTCGGCCCCGATTCGCTCCGCGCGGCGATGAACCGGTATCTCGACAAGGGGGTCGATTTCGTCAAGTTCGGCGGCACGGTGCACACCTCGTTCCCGACGCCGCTGGTGTTCTCGCCCCGCCAGGTTCAGGTGATTGTCGACGAGACCCACAAGCGCGGCAAGATCGCCGAGACCCACGCGACCTCGCCGGAGGGGCTCCTGATCGCTCTCCAGGCGGGAGTCGACCTGGTCCAACACCCAGAGGTGCTCGAGACGCCGTACACCGACGAGTTGATCCGGGAGATCGTTGGCCGCAAGGTGATTTGCTCGATGAACATCAATAGTCACACTGGGAAGTCGTGGCGCGACTACCTCGCCACTCGGCGCCGCGCCGAAGCGGAGGCTGCCGAGAAGGGCCAGGATACCAGTCGAGGGACCAGGGTGTGGCCGAAACGGGAGAAGACCCAACACGAGATCTTCGAGTCGACGATCCGGCCGAACGTGAATCGGGTCCACCGCGCCAACGCCGAGCGATTGGTCAAGGAAGGATGCCTCGTCTCGGTCGCCACCGACAACGATTTGGGCACCGCCGCCGAGTTCGACAAGGATCCCGGGGCCTGGCGGGCGCGGGAGCCCGGGGTCGGGACCGTGCTGTCCATCGAAGGATTGGTCGAGCTGGGAATGACGCCGATGGAGGCGCTGGTGGCGGCGACCAAGCACGGGGCGCTGGCCTCGGGGGCGCTGGCCGAGTACGGGACGATCGAGCCCGGGAAACTTGCCGATCTCCTGCTGCTCGCGGCCAGCCCGTTGGAGGACATCCGCAACATCAGAAAGCTGGAGCTGGTGATGAAGGAGGGCTCGATCGTCGATTGGAGGGCGCTACCGACCAAGCCGATCTACTCGCGGAGCAAGCCCTAAGCTTCCTTGGCGACCCGGGGCCGTTCGGTGATCACCATCGGCGGTCGGTTCTCGTTGATGGATTCGGGGGTGATGACCACCTCGATGACGTCGTCGCGAGCGGGCAGCTCGAACATGATGTCGGTCATCACCATCTCGAGAATCGAGCGGAGGCCGCGGGCGCCAGTGCCTCGCTTGAGCGCCTTCTTGGCAACCTGCCTCAGCGCCTCCTGATCGAACGTGAGCCCGACGTCCTCGAGCTCGAACAACTTGTGGTACTGCTTGGTGAGCGAGTTCTTGGGTTCGACCAGAATCCGAACCAAAGCCTCCTCATCCAGCGCTTCCAACGAAACCGCCACCGGCAGCCGCCCCACCAGCTCCGGGATCAGCCCGAAACGGAGCAAGTCGTCTGGCTCGACGAACGCGAAGGGGCTCTTCTTGTCGATATCCTTGGGCCCCGACTCGGCCGTGGGTCCGTTGCCGAACCCGATCTGCTGTCGACCCAGCCGGGTCTGGATGATCTTCTCCAAGCCGTCGAACGCCCCGCCGCAAATGAACAGGATGTCTTTCGTGTTGATCTGGATGTATTCCTGTTGGGGATGCTTCCGGCCGCCCTGGGGCGGCACCGAGGCGACCGTGCCCTCGAGGATCTTGAGGAGGGCCTGCTGGACTCCCTCGCCGGACACATCTCGGGTGATGCTGGGATTTTCCGATTTCCGGGCGATCTTGTCGATCTCGTCGATGTAGACGATTCCTCGCTCGCACTCGGCGACGTTGAACTCTCCCGCCTGGAGCAGGCGAACCAGGATGTTCTCGACGTCTTCGCCGACGTAGCCCGCTTCGGTGAGAGTGGTCGCGTCGGCGATCGTAAATGGAACGTCGAGGATTCGGGCCAGCGTTTGGGCCAGCAGGGTCTTGCCGACGCCGGTCGGCCCGAGCAGGAGAATGTTCGACTTATCGAGCTCGACCTGGTTGTCTCGACCGGCGGAGGCGTTGATGCGTTTGTAGTGGTTGTAGACGGCCACGGCCAGGGTGCGTTTGGCGCGCTCTTGGCCGATTACATACTGGTCGAGGGTGGTCTTGATCTCGGCGGGGGTCGGGACGTGGGTGATGTTGTCGACTACGTCGCGCTCTTCGTCTTCCGCCAGAATCTCGTTGCAGAGGGTGATACACTCGTTGCAGATGTAGACCGATGGCCCGGAGATGAACTTCCGGACGGAATCCTTCGACTTGCCGCAAAAGGAGCAGCGGAGGTGCTTGTCGTTGGACATGCCTCGAGTCGCCTGTGGTGGTCCCTGGTTGCCGCCCGGTAAGGTTGCCGGAAGACGCCTCGACGTCAACCGGCAGGTTTTGCGCCCGATCGGGACCTGGTCACGTAACCCCAAATGTCACAACGAGATCGAGAGTTGAGGTCGAGCGGGCCTGCCCGGTCGCGCTGCGGCGGAGCGATCCGGTTCAGGGTAGATCCCGAGGGTCTGGTTCCCGCCCGCACCGCCGACGTCCCGGCCAGAACCGCCTCCAAGGCCCAACGCATCGGGGGCTTCCGGCCCCACGATCCGGCTGAGAGGCGACTGAGAGCCGCCTGATTGGGCGCTGAGAGCCGGTCGGTAGGTTCGACCTGTCCAGCGTTCCCGCCCGCCCTTCGAAGAGAGGTCGACGCCATGAGCTCTCGCGCTTCGCGAATCAACCTACCAGCGGTTTCGATCGCCATGATTGTGGTGGCCTTGGCAGGATCATCGGGTCGACCGGCAACGGCCCAAACCCGACGGGCGGTGATAGCTAACCCCCGGGCAATACCCACCTTCACGGCGCTGGGTCCGAACGGGCCCCCGCCGACGGGCCTAACGGTCGGCGGCAATCCGCTGGTAGCGCAGCTCCGGTGGAACGCCGCCCCCAACGCGGCCTCCTATGCCGTACTCCGGGTCGACGGTCCCTCGGCGACCCCGCTATTGCGGACGCCGAGCGGATTCCTCGCGGCTGCGTTCCGGGACACGGTCCCCGATCCGCGAATCACCTACAGTTATCGGTTGACGGTGACCTACTCCGACGGAACCTGGGGCGAGGCGCAAATCGCGTACACCTCGCCGCCGCCGACCAACCCGACCTCCCTGACGGCGAAGAGCCTCGGGCGCGCCGCGTTCGCCCTCTCGTGGCCCGCGGTGGCCGGAGCGACCAGCTATCGGGTCGACGGGGCCGCTGTCCCCAATACCGGGTTCACGGTCCGGAAGACCACCACCAACGTGATCAATGTCCCGCCGGGTCCTCAGAGCTGGCAGGTGGTGGCGATCTTTCCTGGGAACTTCGCCGACTACAACACCCCCACCAAGACGAGCGCAATCAACCGGGCGGCGCCGGGTCACACCCGCTGGCTGTCGAAGTACGGGAACGGCGACCCGGTTACCGCTGCAGCGCACGCGCGGGCCCTCTGCCCTGTCAACGTGGGCTGCACGGGCATTGCGTCGTCGCTATCGGACTTTGGGGCGGACGGGTACTACTGGGGTTACAGCACCGGCGGAGGAGGCTATTCCCAAGGCGCAGATCTGCAGGCCCGCTACACCAACGTAACGGAGCTGGGATCGGCCCGGTCCACCTACTGCCAAGAGCAAATCACCAAGACCGACCGGTACACGGTCTGCACCGCGGAGGGCCCCAACTCGCTTTCGCTCATCATCAAAGGGACCAGCGGGACGCGGTTCGCCTCGTACGTGCCCGCCAACGTTGCGCCGAACGCGTACTGGGGGGACAAGTGGGCCCTCTCGATGACGGCGACCTTCGACAGTGAAGGTCCCAAGTACGTCCCCCAGGCTTGCATGGCGTGTCATGGCGGCACCTTCAACTCGAAGACGGGGTTGGTCGATGGGGCGACTCTGCTGCCCGTCGATCCCGGTTTGGTCGACGTTGGCCCCAACCGGGGGGCGGCCGAGGAGCCGATCCGCCGGGTCAACTCCGCGGTGTTCATGTCGAACCCGAGCCAGTCCGTGTTGAGCTACATCACCGGACTCTACGGCGGGCGCGCCACCGTCCCCGGAGCAGTGGCGGCGGCCAACTTCGTTCCGAGCGGCTGGGCCTCGGAGAGCAACCTCTATCTCGGAGTGGTCAAGAAAAACTGCTCTATGTGCCACCTGGCGACCCCGCCGAACTACCACTTCTTGAGTGCGGGGAATTTCCTCCAGAACAAGGCCTTGATCCAGGCGGCGGTCTGCGGGTCGGCGTCGATGCCCCACGCCGAGGTGCCCTTCAACCGGTTCTGGACCGAGGATACCGGCCCGATCTACCTCCCCGGGTTATTGGCGGCGCGACTTGGATATCCGAGCTGTCCCTGACGGCGTGCGCCCCTCATTGGAATCGGGCGATCCCGGCCCGGATGACCGCCGCGCCTAGCGGGACCGCCGGGATCGGCTTCCCCTCCTCGCCCGGCAGACGGTGCTGGGTCCATGGACCCAGCCCCCCGGCAGAGGGGAAGTCTACCCATCGACTACAGTATGGCCTTTCTCAGCCGCTCCCTGAAGGGAAACCAGGGGGCGGATCCCAGCCAGCGGAAGGCTGGAGTCTCTGCTTGCGGTTCAAACAGGACTGACCGCTCGGCGATTCGAATCCGCCTCACTTCCTCCGTCGTTGGGGGAACCGTACCTTCCCCACCAACTCACGGACACAGCGGACGCGATGCGAACCACCGGTCGATGGCTGGCGCGCGGAATGGCGCTATCGGCGCTGCTCTGGGTCGAGAGCGCGGCGGCGCAGGGGACGGGACGGGCCGCGCTGGAGCGGCGGATCGACTCGATCGTCGAAGCAGCCCGCACCGCTCGGCCGATTCCGGGGGTGGCCATCGGGGTGGTCCGGGGAAACGACACCATCGCGCTCAAGGGCTACGGTCACGCCGACGTCGAACACGGCGTGGCCGTGACCCCCGAGACGGTCTTTCACCTCGCGTCGATCAGCAAGCAATTCACCGCGGCCGGCATCCTCCGCCTCGCCGATCGCGGGAAGCTCACGCTCGAGGACGACCTCACCCGGTTCGTCCCCGATTATGTCACCAACGGTCGGCGGGTCACCATCTACCACCTCCTGGCCCATACTCATGGGATGCAGGAGTACAACCGGCCCGAGGTGCACGGCGAATTCGCCCGGCCGTTCGACCACCGCCGCTTCCTCGAGCTGATGAAGGACCAGCCGTTCGACTTTCCGGTCGGGGAACGATTCCTCTACCGGAATACCGGCTACTACTTCTCCGCGATGATCATCGAGCAGCTCGGCGGCCGCGAGGGGTCGACCGGCGGTGGCGCCGGGCCAATCACGGGGAAGCGCTACGGCGACTTCCTCCGAGAAGCGTTCTTCGAGCCGCTGGGAATGACCCAGACGCTCGACTGTCGCGATCGACCGATCATCAAGGGGAGGGCCCGGGGGTACCTCGTCGAGAACAAGGTCCTCGTCAACGCGGCCCCGCTCGACTGGAGTTGGGCCTTCGGGGTGGGCAGTTTGTGCTCGACTGTGGGGGACCTGGTTCGCTGGAACACGACTCTCCATGGGGGGCAAGTACTGTCGCCCGCCATGTACCAGCGGATGACCACTCCGGCGCCGCTCAACGATGGGACCAGGACGGAGTACGGGCTCGGCCTCGCCCCGGCCACCGTCGACGGGCGGCGAGTCTTTGGGCACGGTGGTGGGGCTCCGGGGTTTTCGACCCAGCTCGACTTCTATCCCGACCAGCGACTCACCGTGGTGGTGTTGACGAACCTGGAGGGCGGAGGAGCCGGTGCGATTGCTCGAGATATCGCGGCGGCAGTCTTCGCCGCGTTTCGGTAACGGACCGGGTATCGAGGGAGGTCTCATGAAGAGCGTGCCTGTCACTGCCCTCATCGCGATCGGGCTCGTTTCGGTGGCGCGGGTCGTGGGAGCGCAGGTTGGCCCGGCCGACTATGCCCGCGCCGAGAAGTTTCTGCCCGCCAACGCGATGAAGCTGGTCCGGAACACCATGATCACGCCCAGATGGACCGGGGACGACGAGCGCTTCTGGTACCAACGGGAGCTCGAGTTCGGAGCGCAGATCGTGCTGATCGACCCGGTCCGCAACACTCGCACGGAGGGCGTCGATCGGTCCTCCCTCCCTCCCGACCCGGTGGAGGGCGCCGCTCACGAGGTTCGGTCGCCTGATGGGCGGTGGGCCGCCTTTCTCAAGGGCTACGATCTCTGGGTTCGAGAGGCCGCGACCGGAACGGAGTTCGCGCTCAGTCATGACGGGATCGAGGATTTTGCCTACGGCGGCCGCGGCGAGGCGTTCCAGGGCGCGGCCACTGCCCGACGGCTGGGCCTTCGGTTGCCACCCGTGCTGGCTTGGTCCCCGGATTCGCGACGGCTGGTTGCCCAGCGGGTGGACCAGCGGGGCGTGGAGAGCCTCTACCTGGTCGAGTCGGTCCCCAAGGTCGGTAACCGACCGCGGATCATTCCGTATAAAATGCCCTTTTCGGCCGACGACCATGTCCCGCTCGCCCATCTGATCATCTTCGATGTCGAGGCTCGGCGTCAGATCCCGGTTCAGGCCGATCCGCTCTTTATCCTCCACGTGTCGCCGATCGATTTTCGGCTGGTCTGGTGGAGCGACGACGGTCGCCAGATGTTTTTCGTCCGCGAGGAGCGCGGGGCCAAGGCGCTGTCGTTGTTCGAGGTCGACCCCGAGACCGGATCGGCGCGCCGGATGCTGGAGGAGCGCAGCGCAACCTATGCCGAGATCTACCTCGACATCTACAACAAGCTCCCGACCGTTCGGATTCTCAAAGGTGGCGAGGAAGTGCTTTGGTACTCCGAGCGCGATGGCTGGGCCCATCTCTATCTCTACGACGGTCGCACGGGAGCGCTGATTCGCCAGGTCACCGCCGGCCAGTACGTCGTGCGGGACGTCCTTCACGTGGACGAGGTCGCTCGGCAGGTCTATTTCATCGCCGGAGGTCGCGAGCCCGGTCGCAACCCCTATTTCCGACATCTCTACCGAATCGGCCTCGATGGCAAGGGGCTCACCCTCCTCACTCCCGAGAACGCGGACCATCGGGTGACCCCCTCGCCGAGCGGCAGGTACTTCATCGACCGGTACAGTCGGGCCGATACGGTGCCGGTCACCGTGCTTCGGAAGGCGAATGGCGATCTGGTCCGAACGCTCGAAGCCGCCGACCTCTCGAAGCTCGAGCAGCTCGGCTGGCGCTGGCCGGAGCCGTTCCGCGCCAAGGCGCGGGATGGCGCGACGGACGTCTACGGTCTGATCTACCGGCCCACGAGTTTCGATCCCGCCAAGCGGTATCCGGTGCTTGATGACATCTACCCAGGCCCCCAGACCATTCGCACCTCGACGGGCTTTCCCATGAACGTCGGCCTCGAGCCGGGCTGGTACTGGAATCCGCAAGCGATCGCCGAGCTCGGCTTCGTGGTCGTCACCGTGGACGGGATGGGAACGCCATGGCGTTCGAAGGCTTTCCACGACGTCTCTTATCGGAATCTGGGCGACGCCGGCGGGCTCGACGATCACGTTGCGGCGATCCGCCAGTTGGCGGCTCGGTATCCGTACCTCGATACGACCCGGGTCGGGATCTACGGGGCGTCGTCGGGCGGGTACGCGACGATCAGGGCGTTGCTCACCCGAGGCGACTTCTACCGGGTGGGCGCGTCGTCGGTCCCCTACATCGGACCGAGCGCCATCGTGGCCTGGTGGAGCGATCGCTACCAGGGTTATCCGGTCGACGCCGCGAACTATCGGGCGAGCGACCTGACCTCGCTGGCCGGCAACCTTCGCGGCAAGCTGATGATCGCGCTGGGCGGTGTCGACGAAAACGCCGATCCGTTCCTGGTGATGCCCCTGATCGATGCCCTGGTCAAGGCCGACAAGGACTTCGATCTCGTGTTGGTGCCGAGCGCCCCCCACGCGGCGAGTGGGCATCCCTACGTGGTCCGGCGGCGCTGGGACTTCTTCGTCCGCCATCTCCTGGCGACTCCGTGACTGGGTCGCCGGCCCCGAGCAGCGTGTGGGCGGCCGCTCAGCGCCTCGGGACCACAGCGCTCCGCTCGGCCACCTGGGCCGCCAGGAAATACCCCAGGGGGTAGCGATCCGGGTTGGTCAGATTGGTGACGTTGCCCCGGACCGAGGCCGGCGGAACGGAAAACGGTCCTCCGCTCCCGGTCGTCTGCTCGAACAGGGCAAAGGAGTAGCGGTAGGCCTCCTCGGAGAGTGAGATCTGCCGGATGGTCACGACTTGTCCGGTTTCGACGACCTCCTCGTCATACGGCTGATACCCGACCACCCGCCCGCCGTCGTAGAACCGGTCCTGGCTGATCGCCCGAAACCGCAAACCCGGATCGGCCGCGATTCGCTGCTTTCCGTCGACGATCAACTCCCACAGATAGTAGTTCCCCGGGCCGACAGGGTCGGTGTAGTCGATCGTGGCGCGGAAACCCGAGTCGCCCTGGGCGAGACCCTTCTCCTCGTAGACGAGGTACAGCGAATCGATCGGCGCGACCGAGAGCACCTGGTGTGACCCTTGGTATCGATCGCCCTGGTAGTCGACTGTGAGCGTGTATCGTGTGCCGATGATCGGGACCAGCCCAGTCGTCGCATAACGTCCCGGACCGCTCGCCAACTCGCCGAAAGTGAAAGTCCGTCCGTCCTCGTCGGTCACCCGAACCTGGGCGCCGGTCGCAGGGGGCGGAGCGCTGCCGCTGGTGAAGGCGGCGGTGGTCGTCAGAATGATCGATTGTTCGCCCACCCGATCGCCGGCCCGCAGCTCGAGACGTCCTTCGACGACCAACCGGCGGGGCCCTTCGTCGAGATCGAGCTCGACGACGCGAGTGCACCCGGCGGTCGCGAGTGCCGCCAGCAGGATCAGGGAGGGCCGGTTTCGCATATCGGTTTCAGAAGCGAAACGAAAAACTGATGCTCGGAACGATGCCGAACACCGAGGTCTGCACGGCCTCGGAGCGGAGCGGATCGTCCTCCGACGATCGGAAAAAGATCGACTGGGCGTTGAAACGATTGTAGAGATTGTAAAGCCCCACTTGCAGCTGCTTGCCGCCCCAGGAGCGGGTGGCGGTCACGTCGAGCCGATGATAGGCGGGCAGGCGATTGGCGTTCCGGTCGCCGTACTCCAGCACCATGAGCCCGTTGTAGAGGTAACGCGAGGTGGGGAACGTGGCTGGAAGGCCGCTCGCCAGGACGAAGGTGCCGCCGACCGTCCATCGCCGACTCATGGGAAAGAAGCCGACGACCGAGAGGTCGTGGGTCTTGTCGTACGGTGACGGGTAGTACCGTCCACCGTTGATCCCGGAACCTCCGGTTGTCAGTCCGGTGAGTCGCCGTTCCGCTCGGTTGAGGGTGTAGCTCACCCACCCCGTGAGCCGCCCGCTGTTCTTCCGTCCGAAGACCTCGAGGCCAAACGCCCGACCGGTGCCCTGGAGCATCTCGGTTTCGAGGCGGTCGTTCAAGGCCAGGTCGGCCCCATCGATGAAATCGGTGACTTGAGAGAGCCGTTTGTAGTAGGCTTCCAGCGAGAGTTCGTAGGCCCGCTCGCCCCACGAGGCCGAATACCCGAGCGCCACCTGATCCGAACGCTGAGGCTCGAGGTAGGGACCGATCGGCTCCCAGATGTCGACCGGCGTGGGAGCGTTGGTGTTGGAGACCAGGTGGAGGAATTGCCGGGTGCGCGAATAGCTCGCCTTGAGACTCGCCGTCGGCGAAAGCCCGATCCGAAGCGAGACCCGCGGCTCGAGCCCGGCGGAGGAACGAATGGTCTCGCCGCTGGTATAAGCGGTGCTGTCGACCACAATTCCCCGCCGGTACCTGCCTAACGATGGATCGTAGATCAACGGCACCCCGCCGCCGTAACGGTAGATCGTCCCCGGCCCGAGCCGGCGGAACCCGGCGTAGCGAACCCCGTATCGCAAGGACACCGAGGGTCCCAGCTCGATTTCGTGGCTCAGATGCGCGGCCGGCGCCAGACCATGCCGCGGCTGGAGATCGAGCGAGACGACGGGTGAGTCCCCCACCGGCCGAATCGACCCCGGTTTGAGCTCATGTCGGGTCAGCTCGCCTCCGAACTCGAGGGTGTTTCCGTTGCCGAGGTGGTAGGTCTGGTTGACCCGCAGATCGGTCCCCCCGATCCGCGAGGTCCACGCCAAATCCCGCCCGACGCCGAGGAACTCGAGCCCGTAGTCGTAATCGCTGACGGTGAGCACCACTTTCGAAAACAACCGGTTGCCAAACGCCTGATTCCACCGAAAAGTCCCGGCGGCGTTTCCCCAGCCCGCCGAGAACCGATCGGCGATCTTGAAGCGATCACGACCGAAATACCCCGACAACATCAGGGTCCCGGTCGAACCCAGCCGAACGTTGGTCTTGAGGTTGAGATCGTAGAAGTAGGCGACGTTCTGATTGAGGTCGGGGTTACTCGACAGTTTGAGGAAGAGATCGGCGTAGGTCCGCCGGCCGGCCACCAGGAACGAGCCGACCTTGCCCGGCAGCGGTCCCTCCACCGACAGCCGACTCGCGAGCAAACCGAGACTGGCGCTCCCCTCGTGCTCGTTGGCGTTGCCTTCCCGCTGGTGGACGTCGAGCACCGAGGAGAGCCGGCCACCGTAGCGGGCGGGAATGGCGCCCTTGTAGAGCTTGACGTCGTCGACCGCGTCGCCGTTGAACACCGAGAAGAACCCGAAAACGTGCGCCGGATTGTAGATGGTGGACTCATCGAGCAGAATCAGGTTCTGATCCGCGGTGCCCCCTCGAACGCTGAAGCCGGTCGAGAAATCGCTGATGGTGGTGATGCCCGGGAGCAGAGTCAGAGCCCGAATCGGGTCGACCTCCCCCAAGACCACCGGCACCAACCTGATGAGCCGGGCTTCGAGCCGAGCGGTGCTCATCTCAGTGGTGCCGGGATCGACGTCGGAGCTGTCGGTCGTCGTCTCGACCGTCACTTCCGCCAGCTGATAGGGGCGGGGCGTCAGTGCGAAATCGCGTGACAGCGACGACCCGAGCGTCACCCTCGCGGCGAGGGGATCGTAACCGATCACCCGCACCGAAATGGTGTGGGTGCCGGGCGAAAGGCTCAACACGAAGAATCCGTCTTGGTTGGTCTCGACCCGGGTCGCACCGGCCGAGACCTGGGCCGAGCGGATTACCTCGCCGCTCGACTCCGAGCGAACGAACCCGCTGAGGCGAACTCGAGTCGGGTCTTGGCTTGGGCTAGCACCATTGGCGATGGCGAGGATCAGGAACGCTACGAGGGGGGTCGACACGAGCGCGAACGCGGCGCCCCGCGCGCAAGCGGGCTGCGGGCGGGGCGGGAGGTCGAGGAGCTAGGCGGTCGCGGCCGCAGTGACTGCGCCGTGCTTGGGCGAAAAGACCTGATCGATGATCCCGTACGTCTTGGCCTCCTCGGCTGACATGTAGCGGTCGCGGTCGGAGTCGCGCTCGATGACCTCCATCGGCTGACCGGTGTGCTGCGCGAAGAGCTTGTTCATCAGCGATCGGGTGTGGAGGATTTCGCGGGCCGCGATCTCGACGTCGGCTGCGGTACCTTGGGAGCCGCCCGACGGTTGATGGATCATGATCCGGGCATGGGGGAGCGACGCCCGCTTGCCCTTGGTCCCGGTGGCGAGCAGGAACGCCCCCATCGAGGCCGCCATCCCCATGCAGATGGTGTTGACCGGGGCCCGCAGGTGCTGCATCGTGTCGTAGATCGCAATGCCGCTGTGAACGTGACCGCCCGGCGAGTTGATGTACATGTAGATGTCCTTCTCGGGGTTGTCGGCGTCGAGAAAGAGCAGCTGGGCGATGATGATGTTCGCCACGTCGTCGTTGATCGGAGCTCCCAGGAATACGATCCGGTCCAACAGGAGCCGGGAAAAAATGTCGTAGGTCCGCTCGCCGCGCGGAGAACGCTCGATAATGTACGGGGGATAGAGCATCGTGCTCACGAGGTGACCTCCTGAATCGTTGACTGCGCCTTGAGAAACTCGAACACCTTCTCCTCCGTGATGCCTCGCTCGAGCTCCGCCAAGCGCTTGGCCTTCTCGAGCTGGGCGTAGACCTCGTTGAAGGACACCCCGCGCGACTCGGCGATGGCCTTGATCCGGCCATCCATCTCGGCCTCGGTGGCGAACAGCTTGTTGGCGTCGGCCAGGGCGCCGAGCACCAACTCGCGCTTCACCTGGGCCTCGGCCACCGGTCGAAACTCGGCGTAGAAGGCCTCTTCCTTCTCATGCGGAATCTGGTAGGCGTGCAGGTAGGCATGGAGCGCCCGTCCCACCAGAGAAGGCGGGGCCTCGACCCCGTTGGCTTGAATCACCTGTTGGAGGAGATGCTCCCGAACTCCCGCTTCAGCCTCCCGCTTCGCCGACCGCTCCAGGTCCGCGCGAACCGCCGCCTTGAGGGCGGCGAGGTCGTCGAAATCCCCGGCGACCTTGGCGAATCCATCGTCGAGTGGGGGTAACTCCTGACGTTTGACTTCGTGGAGCGTGACTCGGACCTGTCGGGCGGTGCCCCGTCGAGCCGGATCGGGATGGTCGTCGGCGAACCGGATCTCGGTATCCGCCGTCTCGCCCGGCTTCATCCTCAGAAATTGCTCCTCCAAGGCGGGAACCGTCTGTCCCTGGCCAATCACCACCGTGTAGGGCTGCGACTTCTGGGCTTGACCGTCCTCGATCGACGCCACGTCGACCCGGACCATGTTCCCCTCGACCGGGGCCTGCCCTTCGACTGGAAGCCAGGCGGCCTTGCTTTCCCGAAGCTGGTCGAGCTGGTCGCTCAGCATCGCGTCCGTGACCGGCGCGACCTTGAACTCCGCGGTGAAACCGCTGACGCGCTCCAGCTTCACCTCCGGTCGGACTTCGACGACCACGTCGAACTCGACCGGCTCGCCCTCTTCGAACTTGAGGTTGCGAACCGACGGGTCGGTGACGGGCTTCAGGTCTTGGTCCGTTTTGGTCTTTTCCCACCCTTCCCGCACGATTTCCTCGACGACCCACTGCTTGATCGCGTCGCCGAAACGCTTCCGAATCACGGCACTGGGCGTCTTGCCCTGACGGAACCCGGGGACTCGGATGCGCCGACCGTACTCGGCTAGCGCCCGCTGCTCGGCGGCCTGGACCCGGTCGACCGGGACCGAAACACGGAACGCCTTCGAGGCGGAATCCTCGGCGGTCTTGACGATGGTGATGTCTGACATGGCTCGGGGAAGATAATCGGAGCCTCCGCCGTCCCAACCCGACCGGGGGGGCGGGCTTGGTGGGGCGCTCCGGGAGGCCGGCGGGCTACTCGACGCTGATGCGGATGTCGGTGGCCTGCGAGGCCGAAACGGCCTGGACCACCATTCTCATGGCCTGCGCCACTGCCGGCACTCCAACGCCGGTCGTCAGCAACAGCAGGTTGACGGCGACGAGCCGCCCGGTCCACCGATTGACGACGTCTCGGCTGCGAGTGACGACCACGGTGGCAATAGCGAGGCCGTTGACGACGACGAAGGCGGCCGCCGACCACCGAAACAGAGTTCAGCCAAAGGCGCCGATCGAATCAGCCAGCGACTCCATGTTGCCTCCTCGTTCTGATTCGAGATGCGGACGGCGGGAGTTGAACCCGCACCCCGTTAGGGACAGGATCCTAAGTCCTGCGCGTCTGCCAGTTTCGCCACGTCCGCGAACAGAGCAGGCCACCCTAATTGGCTATCACATTATAGCGCGTGCGTTCGGCGCGCGAGGGGTTGTTTCGAGCTGCAACCTGACTGCGGAGCTACGGCCGCCGAAACCGCTTGAGTTCGGCGGTGGCGCGAGAGGCCTCGATCTCGATCCTGGCAAGCAGGTCCGAGCTGCCCTCGGTCGAGCCGGTCCGGGCGTTGGCCTCGAGGAGGGCGCAGTGCCCGGAAAGCGCTGCCGCCCCGACCGATCCCGAACTCCCTTTGAGGGCGTGGGCCGCCGATCGGATCTCTTTGACATCGCCGCCATTCACGGCCGCGCGCAAACGACTCAGGCGACCAGGCAGATCCTCGAGGAAAAGGTCGATGAACTCGGTGACCACGTCGGGTTGCCCTTCTTCTTGGAGGGGGCGATAGCTGTCGAGTATCGCTTCGTCGACGATTGGCTGGCTTTCCACCGGCATCCCGCCTCCCCGAAAGAGGTTTGATCGGACCGAATGGAGCATCGGCAGGCGGTCGGAAAACCTTGAGTCCGCTATTACATTGGAGTTGGCGTAAGTCGAGCTATGGCAGCTACTTCCACCACGAGAAAGAGTGATGAAGATCACGTTTCGGAGGTCCTTGGGGGCGGTCGGCCTGGTGGGTCTGGTCGCGTTAGCCGGGTGTGAACGGGGAGACCCGAGGGTTGCGCGTCTGTCGGTCGGGATGGGGAAGGACAGCGTCTTGGCGGTGATGGAGGGGAAGCCGACCGCGATCGAGCCCTATCTCATCAACGGCCAATACATCGAAGGCATGTTCTACGCTCGGCCTGGCAATGCCGATTCGGCGAAGCGGGCGTCACGGAACATGACGCCCGTCATCCTGGTGAACGGGAAGCTGATAGGGTGGGGGTGGGACCAATGGGATTCAGTGGCCGGGGCCAACAAGATTCCGTTAGTCGACAAGAGCAAATAGGGGAAGGGGAATGGTCACGATCACCGTGGTCCATTCCCCGCCGATCGCCGGACGGTTCGCTCCGGCTATCTCACCTTGACCCGAACGATCTTGTTCTGAACTTGGCCCCCGCCGAGCGCCATCGTCACTCCCAAGGACACGATCGTCCCGGGCCGGGTGTTTCGAATGGCGGCTCGGAGTTCCGCCTCGGTTCGAACCGGCTTGCCATCGAAGGCCGTGATGATGTCGACACTTTGCTGTGACGGCGGGTTCAAGAGGGCCTCGGTCGGCCCGTAGGGATCGACCGATTGGACCATGACCCCGCGGGTGGTCGCTGGGAGGTCCAGATCCCGAGCCACCCGGGCGTCGACCGGTTCGACCGTTATCCCCAAGCGTTCCTTCACGTCGGCCCCAGTCTCCTCGGCCACCTCGGGCTCGTCGCCCACGGAGTCCCGGGAGCCCAGTCGAGTCGCTGCCATCTGAGTGGCCAGCCGGACGTTGTAAGTCTTTCGGACGCCGCCCTCCCGAGCCACCTCGACCTTGACGGTTTCTCCCGGTTTGCGGAAACCCACCACCTGTTGCAGTTGGGCGACGTACTCGACCCGCTGTCCGTCGACGCTCACGATGATGTCGCCAGGCTGGATCCCGGCGGCCTTGGCCGGTGACTTCGCGTCATCGGTGAACGAATTGACCCTCACGCCGTAGATTTCTGGGAGTCCGACCGCCTCGGCGTCGACCGCCGTCGCGTCGTCCACGCTCACCCCGAGCGCCGCTCGTTCTACCTTGCCCTTGGAGATCAGCTGGTCCATGACCTGGCGCGCCAGGTCGATCGGAATCGCGAAAGCGTACCCCGCGCTCACACCGGTCGGGCTGAAGATCGCCGAGTTGATTCCGATGACCTCACCCCGGACGTTGAGCAGGGGTCCGCCGGAGTTGCCGCGGTTGATGGTGGCGTCGGTTTGAAGGAAATCCTGGATCGCGTAGTTACCGGCGCCCGGCAAGGGCAGGCGGCCTCGGCCCTTGGCGCTGATGATCCCGGAGGTAACCGTGAAGTTGAGATTCTCGGAGAGCGGGTTGCCGACCGCGAGCACCCATTCGCCCACCCGGGCCGCGGTACTCGAGCCCAGCGCTGCCGGCTTGAGCTTGGTCCCGTTGGTGGGCTCGATTTTGATGACGGCGACGTCGGTGCTGGGGTCAGTGCCGACCACTTTGGCCTTGAACTCGTGGCGATCGAGGAGCCGGACCGTCACCTCGTCGGCCCCATCGACCACGTGGCTGTTGGTGAGGATATAGCCTTCGGCCGAGACCACGAATCCGGATCCGGCGCCTTGCTCCACGGGCGGCTGGACATTGTTGCGTCCGCGACCCTGTGGCGGCGTCCCGAAGAAATCCTCGAAGCCCGGGGGCAGCCGGAACTCGTTGCTTCGGCGCTCGGTGGCTCGCTCCGTCCGGCGCGACCGGATATATACGACGCTCGGCCGGACCTGCTCGGCCACGGCGGCAAACGCGTCGCTGAGGAGGACCAGTGCCGGGGTGGAGGGATTCGACACGGTGACCGCTTGAACCGCCGTCGCGGCGGGAATGACTTGGGCCGGCTCCGGCTTCTTGGCGCGGTCTTGAGCGGCCGACGAGGTCGGAATATCCAGAAGGCCGGCGAAGATGAGGCCGAGAACGAACGCGAATCCGACCAACCCACCGAACTTGAGCCAGTTCAACAGCCGAACAGACATAGACCCTGTTTCTCACCCGCCGCGGCGTCGTTGTGGTGCCATTCCCACGGCCTTCAGACCGGAGCCGCCACGGCTTGGGGAAATCCGGCTGCAGGCCACCCTCGTGGGACTGCCAAGAAATATACTTATACTAACCCTGTACGCTGGATGACTGGGGCCGGGGTCTGGTTGCGGCTACAGGGAGGTTGGGCAGTGACGACGGACGGGTAGACGGGCTTACCCGTCCACCCGCCCTCTCCGCCCTACTTCTTGGTATCGTCGACGATCTCGTAGTCCGCCTCGACCACGTCTTCGGGCTTCCCGGCGGGCTGCTCGCCGGCGGCGCCGGGCTCGGTTGGGCCCCCCTCGGGTGGTGACTGGGTCGCCTGCTGGTAGAGCGAGGCGCCCGCGGCAGAGTAGGCTCCATTGAGCGTGTTCAGGGCCGAGCTGATCCCCGCCGGATCGCCGGCCCGGAGCGCCTGCTTCCCGGCGTCGAGGGCGGCATCGAGCTTGGTCTTCATCTCGGGTGAGAGCCGATCGACCCATTCTTTGGAATCCTTCTCGACCTTGTAGACCAATCCGTCGAGCTGGTTGCGCGACTCGATCGCGTCCCGCCGCTCCTTGTCAGCCGAGGCGTTGGCCTCAGCTGCCTTGACCATCTTGTCGATTTCGGTGTCGGAGAGGCCGCTCGAGGCCTCGATCCGGATCTTCTGCTCCTTGCCGGTCGTTTTGTCCTTGGCCGACACGTGAAGGATGCCGTTGGCGTCGATGTCGAAGGTGACCTCGACCTGGGGCATTCCTCGCGGAGCGGGTGGAATCCCGGTCAATTGGAACTTGCCGATGGTTCGGTTGTCGGCCGCCATCTGACGCTCGCCCTGGAGGACGTGGATCTCGACTGTCGTCTGGTTATCCTCGGCGGTTGAAAAGACTTCCGATTTCTTGGTCGGGATGGTGGTGTTGCGGGGGATCAGGACCGTGGTGACCCCGCCCAACGTCTCGATCCCGAGCGACAGCGGAGTGACGTCGAGGAGGAGGACATCCTTGACCTCGCCCCCCAGCACGCCGCCCTGGATGGCGGCCCCGATCGCCACCACCTCGTCCGGGTTGACCGACTTGTTCGGCTCCTTCCCGAAGAAGTTCTTGACGATTTCCTGGACCTTGGGAATCCGGGTCGAGCCACCGACGAGAATCACCTCGTCGACCGCCTTCGGGTCGAGCCCGGCGTCCTTGAGCGCCTGCTGCATCGGAGCAATCGTTCGCTGAATCAGATCGTCCACCAGTTGCTCGAACTTGGCCCGCGTAAGGGCCATGTTCAGGTGCTTGGGGCCCGATTGGTCGGCGGTGATGAAGGGCAGGTTGATGTCGGTCTGCTGGGTGCTCGACAACTCGCACTTGGCTTTTTCCGCGGCCTCCTTGAGGCGCTGAAGCGCCATGGCGTCCTTCGAGAGGTCGATGCCCTGATCCTTCTTGAACTCGGCGACCAGCCAGTCGATCAGCCGCTGGTCGAAATCGTCACCGCCGAGGTGGGTGTCGCCATTGGTGCTCTTTACCTCGAAGACGCCATCGGCCAACTCGAGCACCGAGATGTCGTAGGTCCCGCCACCCAAATCGAACACCGCGACCTTCTCGTCCTTCTTCTTCTCGGTGCCATAGGCCAGGGCGGCCGCGGTGGGTTCGTTGATGATGCGGAGCACTTCCAGGCCCGCGATCTTGCCGGCGTCCTTGGTAGCCTGGCGTTGGGCATCGTTGAAGTACGCGGGAACCGTGATCACCGCTTTGTCGACCGAATGGCCAAGATAGTCCTCGGCGGTCTGCTTCATCTTCTGGAGGATCATCGCCGAGATCTCGGGCGGGGTATAACTCTTCCCCGCGATCTCGACGGAGGCGAGGCTGTTCGGCCCGGTCCCCACCTTATAGGGAACCCGCCGGGTCTCCTCCGCTACCTCCCCCATCCGACGACCCATGAACCGTTTGATGGAAAAAATGGTCTGCTTGGGATTGGTGACCGCCTGGCGCTTGGCGACCTGTCCGACCAGCCGCTCGCCGTCTTTGGTAAAGGCGACGACCGAGGGAGTCGTTCGGCCACCCTCGGCGTTGGGGATGACGACCGGGTCGCCCCCTTCCATGACCGACACCACCGAGTTGGTGGTTCCCAGGTCGATGCCAATGATCTTCGACGCCATATCGATACTCGCTTAATTGGGATGTGCCAACGAGGGGAGGTAACTTCGGCCGTCCCCAACTGGCGGATGTTAGGGCAACGGCCGTACCTGCCAAATGCGCCAAAATGGCGCATTTGGCAGGCTTCTAGAGCGTTCGCGTTGTCGATCGAGTCAGGAAGGCGCCTATCGATCCCGCTTTCCATCGCGGTCGCGGTCCTCGAATATCCTAAAGGAGCGACGGATGTTCTGGCGAACGACGTTCGCGTTGGGACCGTCGTTCGTGGCGCTCGCGGGGTCCACCAGTCCAACCCCGCCTACCAGGAACCAGCTTGCCACCTCCACCTGGAGGGTCAGATCGGTCACCCCGTTGGCCGCAACCACGAGCGGCGGGCTGAGGTCGGTTTCCTGTTTGGCGGAGACCCCGGTGACGAACTGGAAGGGCGTGCCATCGTAGGTTCCGGTGGCCCGAATGCTCAAACCCGCCATGTCCGGGTGATCGGCCAGAAACTTCCCGTCGTCGCTACGGGATCCGGCCTTGTGAATCTTGAACTCGACCTCCCGATAGGTTCCGGTGTCGACCGTCGTGGCGACGACCCGCTTGACACCCCCTCCCAGCGGCAGGTCGACGAGCAGCGGCCCGATTTCGACCTCAAGGCAATCGTCATTCTCCTTCCCGTCTTTCCCGTCCTTGCCGTCGCCGCCGCTCGCGAAGCCTGGCGCATCGTCGGCACTCTCGCCGCAGACGGCCGATCCGGCGACTCGCTTGAGCTCGATCTCTCGCAGAACGAGTTCGACTTTGGTCAGCACCAGCCGATGTTGTCCAACGGTGACCGACTCGGGGGCGAAGCCCGCCGCCGGCGCGCCGCTGCCGGTTGTTGAGACGAGGAGGCCGAGGCGAACCGCGCCGTCGGGGGGGCTGGTCGAATCAGCACACGAGGTCAGGGCCCCCGCGCCGCCCATGAGGACAACCCCTAGTCGGAAAAAACTTGCACTCATTCGACCGCTCCGAGGTGATTGGTATCAGCGGGATGGGGACGGTCGAGGGCCTCCCCATTGACACGTCACCGTCGGAGCGGTTCCGTGTCAGGGTGATCGCTGCGGACCCGCGGCGGTGATGGAGGAGTTTCGGTCACGGCGGGCGGAGCGATTCGGGGGCGGGTTACCATCGTTAACGTCTTGATCCTGCTCGGCAGCCTGTTGGCCATTGGCGCCCTCGCCACGTTAGGGCTGTGTCTCGGCGGCAAGAACGCTCGCTGGCTCGGGCTGGCGTTACCTATCGCCGGGGTGGTGGCGGCTCCGAGCGCCATCGGCTGGGCGTTGTCCCAGTTTGGCGTCGTGCAGCGGGCCGTCGTCGCGGATCGCCGGGAGTCGATCGTGCTTCGCGCCAACGGTGGCTGGTCTTCGCGGTACTCGATTGCCGTCCGGCTACCGGCGGCCCGTTCCGGCGAGATGGTGACTCTCCGCGCCGACCAGCCGACCTACGATGGGCTTCACTTTGGAGACCCGGTCGAGGTGCGCTCGCTTGGGATCCTGAAGCGGATCATCCGGTTGGAGCGGATGCCGGCTTCGGGTTGGATCCGGTCGGCGGGGGCGATCGAGGGGGCGAGCCTTGGCTGGGCGGTGGCGATGGTGGTGGTGGGCTTGGCGCTCGTGGGGATGGCGGGGCGGGGAACGACCGCCGTCGCTCGGGGAGCGCTTGCACTGTCGCTGATTGGGTTCGGTGGTCTGGCCCTCGATCGGCGGGGTCGGCCTTACCAGGGCGAGGCCGCGCCCATGAGCCCGATGGCGACGGCCCGCGGGACCGTGCGGCACGTTTGGCGGGTTGCCGAGCTTTATTCGGCGCTCGGTTTGGCCAAGCCATACCTGCTGGTCGCGACCGATTTCACTCCAGCGGCCGCCCGCAGCTCGGTGTTGGCGATCGATGCCCTCGACGCCGAAAGCGTGTCTCACCTGGAGCCAGGCGATCAGGTCGAGCTTCGCTATTCGACGGCCTCCCCAAGGCGGGCTCGGCTCGGGTTCGGAGCCCGGACGTTCGCGGATCGGAACCGGTCCACCGCCCGGACCGTTCGCGGCTTGCTGATCGGTGCCCTGATCGCCGTCGGAGGGCTTCGGTGGTGGCTGACGTTCCGAGGGAGCCACCCGACCAAAGCGCGCTAGCCGTTCATTGGCTCGCCACCAGGTCGATTCGGAAAACCAAAATCGAGTTTGGTGGAATCGGACCCACTTGGGCGCCGCCATAGCCGAGCGACGGTGGAATGATCAGCTGACGTCGGCCGCCCACTTTCATCCCGCGCACTCCTTCGTCGAACCCAGGAATGACCTGGCCGGCGCCGACGGAGAACCGAAACGGCTGACTGGGAGGGTTGTTGGCGTCGAATTCGGTTCCGTTGGCGAGCCACCCGACATAATGAATCGAAACCGATGATCCCGCCGCGGCAGTGGCCCCGGCGCCTTGGGTCAGGTCGCGGAGATAGAGGCCGGATGCCGTTTTTGTCATCTGGGCGAGGTCGATTCCGAGCGCGGCGGCGAACGTCGTTGACTCGATGTCGACGCCCGAAGGGCCAGTCTCGGCACCGCATCCGAGGGCGGCGGCGGTGGCGGCGACGAGCAAGAGTTTTCTCATCAGGGTCTCGGTGGAGTGGGGGCCCAATCTATCGGGGTGTTGCGCCAATCGCTTGGGCTACTCCTCACTCGGCCGCCGAGCTGGCACGGGAGCCAACCGCCGAGTGTGGTCGAGGGTGGTGATATGGAGGTTGATGTCGGCGCCGGTGCGGAACCCGAAGTGACCATCGGTCGGCAAGCCTTCTCTCGGGAGAGCCGCGATCCGGCCGCCGTTGACCTCGAAGATCACCGAGTCTCGCTCCACCGACACTCGGAGGACGTTTCGAACCGTGTTGTTGCCGGCGACCTGTTTGATGGCGGCGGAGGCGGTCCACGGGACGACCACAGTCGCGGCCTTGCCGGTCCGGCGTTCGATCATCGCGTGGCCGTCCCGCCGGATCAGGAAGGCAGTGTACTCGGGGCTGGCCTCGGTCTCGAGATTCTTGCCACCGAGGAAGAAACCGTAACCCGACAGACTTGTGCCCGGGAACAGAATCTGGACGGTCTCGAGGGCGTAGTTGCCCTGGGCGGTCGCAGCCGGGTCGTACATGGTGGCCGCTGGTTTCGTGGTGATGTGCCAGCCCGGCGCCATCTGTTCGAAGCGCTAGGTGGCGTCCGGGGTGTTCCACTCCGCGGTCAGGTTGGCCGGTCCGTCGGTCGACCACCTCCACCCCGGTGGTGGCGCTCCCTGGCCCCTCGCCCCCTCGACCCCGCCGGCGAAGAGCAGTCCTCCCGCCGCGATCGTGATCCGTTGCACGATCGCCCTTCGAAGGAATGTTGGCATGTTCGGATAGTAGTTCCCCATGACGTTCGCGCAACCAGGTGCTGAGAGCGCTTGACCGGATCCGACGGCTGAACGATCCTTGGGCAGAGGCTCCGCGCCGTCATCCTCAACTCCACCGCCCATGCAAAATCCCGCTGCCGTTCGGTCGTGCTGGTTCATCGCGGCCGTTTTGTTGTCCTCCGCCTGCCAAGTCGCCAGCCGGCCCGTGGCCCGGGCCGATTTCGACGTCGTCATCACCGGGGCCAAGATCGTCGACGGCACCGGCAACCCGTGGTATTACGGTGATCTCGGGGTTCGCGGCGACCGGATCGTCGCGGTTGCCCCTCCCCGGGCGCTGGCCACGGTCCACGCCACGAGCCGGATTGACGCGAACGGGCTCGTCGTGGCGCCCGGTTTCATCGACATCCAGTCGCACTCGTGGACTCCCGTCCTGTTCGGCGATGGCCGCCTCGTCGGCAAAGTGGCCCAGGGAGTCACCTCCGAAATTCTCGGCGAATCCACCACGCCGGGACCCGCCAACGACAAGATCGACTCCCTCTACGCGGGGGACGATCCGAGCGACGTCGGAACCCGTCAACGGACGAACGGCTTTCGGGGGCCGCGCGGGTTCGGAGCTTGGCTCGACTCGGTGGAAGCCCATCGCAACTCGGTCAACGTCGGCAGTTACCTCGGAGCCACGACGGTTCGGGCCTACGTGATGGGCCAACGAGAGGGGCGACCGAGCGCGGCGGAACTCGACACGATGCGGGCGGTGGTTCGGAACGCCATGAAGGACGGGGCGTTCGGGATCTCGAGCGCGCTGATCTATCCGCCGGGGAGCTACGCCGACACCGAGGAGCTGATCGAGCTGGCCAAGGCGATGGCCCCGCTTCACGGTAGTTACATCACTCACATGCGGTCGGAAGAGAGCAAGCTGCTCGCCGCGATGGACGAGGCGATTCGGATCGGGCGGGAGGGCGGCGTCCCGGTGGTGATCTACCACTTCAAGGCGTCGGGGCAGGTCAATTGGCATCTGGCCGACCCGGCGATCGCGAAAATCGACTCGGTCCGAGCGGCGGGTCAGGACGTCAAGGCGACGATGTATCCGTACCCTGCCTCCGGCAACAATCTCTCCTCCTGCGTGCCCGATTGGGTGCACGCCGACGGCAAGCTCCTCGCCAACCTCAAGGACCCGGCGCTCCGGAGCCGAATCCGGCGCGAGATGGCGGATCGGTCGCCGGGAGCGACGGTGTTCTGCCAGCACAATCCGCCGAGCGCCTATCAGATCGCCGGGTTCAAGCGAGCGGAGTGGATTCGGTTCCAGGGCCTCCGGCTCGACGTGATCGCGTCGCAGCTGGGGAAGGACTGGATGGACGCGATCATCGAGCTGACGATCGGCGAGGAGAACCGCCTTGTCAAGATCACTTTCGGGATGTCGGAGGCCAACGTCGCCAAGATGATCGCCAGGCCGTGGGTGGTGATCGGCAGCGACGCGGGGGGATCCGATCCGGATTCATCCAAAGCGCTGGTGCATCCCCGGTCTTACGGAACTTTTCCCCGCGTCCTCGGCAAGTATGCCCGAGACGAACGGCTGTTCACGTTGGAGGACGCGGTTCGGAAGATGACCTGGTCGACCGCCCAGATCCTGGGGCTCCGCGATCGAGGGCTCATCAAGGAGGGGATGGTTGCCGACCTGGTGATCTTCGAACCGACGACGATCATCGACAGGGCGACCTTCGAACGCCCCCACCAGTTGTCGGTCGGGGTCCGCGATGTCTTGGTCAATGGGGTCGCGGTGTGGCGCGACGGGAAACACACCGGCGCCAAGCCGGGACGAGCGCTGCGAGGACCGGGGTGGGACGGAGGCCGGCGGCCCGGGACGTAGGACGGGCGCGCACCCGTCATTTCGTCCAGGTCGAAAGCCCCGAACCTCCGCCGGCGATATTTCCGCGCTGTCCAGCGAGGACCTGGGGCGCGGTGAGGATCGAGAACCCCTCGAAGAGGAACTCGATCTTCCCGTCGCCCTTGTCCACCGGGGTCATTTCGCCGGCGCGCACCCGCGCCAGCGCCTTTTGCAACGCGCCGAGCCGGGTTGGGTCCGCCTGGGCGATGTTGTGGGCGCCCAAGACCATCCGCATCCGAGGCGCCAGCGTGGCCAGTCGATCGACCGACGCCGAGTACTTCTCGAGGTCGGTTTCGGGAACGTAGAGCCAGATCGGCGCCAGGTAAAACGTGTCCCCGGTCCAGAGGAGGCCCGCCGCCGAGTCGACCACCGCCACCGCGTCGGGAGTGTGGCCGGGCACTTGGAGGACCTCGAGGGCTCTCCCTCCGAGATCGATCCGGTAGCCGTCGCGGATGAAATCGGTCGGGCCGTATGGCTTGATGGAGTAGACCGCCGGGTCGAATCCCCGTGGCCGCCGGCAGAACGCCTCGTCGGCGACCTCACCCGCCAAGAGCCCACCCGCGAAACCACGACTGTTGGCCCGAGTGTAGTCGGTGTCGATCGCCAGAATATTTTCGAACTCGGCGTTGCCGCCAACGTGATCGTAGTGAGTGTGGGAGTTGAGGACCGTCACCGGCAGCTTCGTCAGCTCGGCAATCACCGGCCGGATCGGGACCAGTCCCAGCCCGGTATCGAACAGGAGGGCCCGTTCGGTGCCGACGATCAGGTAGGAAATCACCTCCTGGTACTGATTGGGTTCGGCGATCGCGAAAACTCCGGGGTCGACCCGATAGACGTCGAACCAGTCGCCGTTCGTCGCCACCCGTTCGAGTCGACTGAATTCCGGTCGGGGGATGGCGTCGCACCAACGGGGCTCGGCGGCCCCCGCGGCGGCCGGCTTCGATGAGCGGCCGCAGCCGAGCGCGCCGGCCAGGACCAGGGCGCCGCCGACCCGGCCAACCGCTCCTCTCATGGCATCTGACCGCGATACTTCTCGAACCAGCCGAGGAGCGTGGTCAGTTTCGAAGCTGCATGACTCGGTCGCCGGCGGATGCCGTGGGGCTCCTCGGGAACCCGCACGAACACGGCGTCGACGCCCCGCATCTTGAGCGCCTTGTAATACTGTTCCGACTCCGACATCGGGGTCCGGAAATCTTCCTCGCCGGTCATGACGAGGGTGGGGGTCTTGACGTTCTTGACCACCGACAGCAGGGACCGTTTGGCATAGTTCTCCGGGTATTCCCACGGGAAGCCCGGGAACCAGTTGGTGACCGACGACGGCGCCATGTCGGCGGTGAGCGAGAAGCTCTCCCAGTTGATGACCGGATAGAAGGCCAACGCAGCTTTGAACCGGTCGGTGTTCCCGATCATCCACGCGGTGAGCACGCCCCCGCCGCTGCCGCCCGTCACGAACAGGTTCTTCTCGTCGACGTAGCCTTTGGCGATCACGGCGTCGACGCCCGAGTTGAGGTCGTAGAAATCGTCGCCGGGGTAGGCGTGGTGGATCAGGTTGCCGAATTCCTCGCCGTAGCTGGTGCTCCCCCGCGGATTGGTGTAGAGGACGACGTAGCCGCCCGCGGCCATCAGCTGCTTCTCGTCGTCGAACCGATCGCCGTAGTTGGCGAAGGGTCCGCCGTGAATTTCGAGGATCATCGGGTATTTTCGCGACGGGTCGAAGCCCGGCGGCTTGATGACCCAGCCGTGGATCTTTCGCTGATCCTTCGACGATGGCCACCAGAGCTCCTCTACCTGGCCCAAGGTTCGGCCCCCGAGGAGATCGGCGTTGAGGGCGGTAAGGACCTTGGCGGTGGCGGCCGGCGCGGCGCGGAGGACCGCGACGTCCGACGGGACGCTGGGCGTGCTGGTTCCGTAGGCGAGGCTGCCGTCCCGCGCCACGGAGTAGCCGCCGCCCCCGTACGCCGATCCGCCGCCGCCGAGATCTTTCGTCACGACCCGCCAGGCCCCATCGAGCTGAAAGAGCGCCACCTTGGTGTTGCCCTGATCGTCGAAGCTGACGTAGATCCCCCGATTGTCCGCCGCCCAGGTCGGGCTCCCGACGCTCCGATCGAGCTTCGCCGACACGGGCCGCTTGCCGGTCCCGTCGCGATTCATGACGTACAAGAGGGTGTTCTGGTATCCCTGCTTCCGATCGTCATAGCCGGTGTAGGCGATCATCCGGCCGTCCGGCGACACGGCCGGGCTGCCGTCGGGACCAAAGCGATCGGTCAGCTGTCGCATCGCCCCGGTGGAAACCGAGACGGCGAACAAATCGGTTTCTCGAGCGGTCCATTCCGGGTTGGGGCCACGGCGGGCCGGGAGGATCAGTTCGGAGCCGTCCGGCGTCCACGTTAGGCTCCCCCCGCCAACGACCAGGCCGCCATGGTGGAAATTCCCGGAGGTGATCTGGCGGGCGGTGCCGCCCTCGGCGGGCACCACGAAGGCGTGGACGTAGCCCGGCGGCAATTCCCCGAGCTGGTCGTATCGGAACACCAGCTTGTCAGTGTACTTCGGCGGTGGCGCCCAGGTTGCGCCGGCCGGCGCCGCCAATGGCTGCCCCACTACCAGCGCCGGCTGGGGGACCAACTTCAGGAAAGCGAGGCGGGTTCCGTCTGGCGACCAATCAATGGCGCTCGGCGCCTCGGTGACGTTGGTGACGGCGAGCGTCGCGCCGGTGTCCATCCACCGGACGTAGATCTGCGGGCTACCACTCCGATTCGAGAGGTAGCCGAGTCGCTTCCCGTCGGGTGACCACCGCGGCGTCGTTTCGGTGAATTTCCCCGAGGTCAGCGGGCGGTGGTCGGAGCCATCGGCCTTGATCAGCCAGAGGTTCGAGTACCTCCGGTCCGTCATGAGGTCGCTCCACTGGCGAACGTAGGCGATCCATTGGCCGTCCGGTGAAATCTGCGGGTCGGCCGCGAACTCGAGTTGGAACACGTCGGCCGGGGTGAGACGATTGCCTTGGCCGAGCGCGGAGTCGGCCGTGATGATGCCGACCGTGGCCACAACGGATCCGAGAATGGCGTAACGCATGAGGTCCCCGATGGGAGAGAAGCGAACACCAGATTCTATCGATTGGCGGGCGGTTCCTCAACCGGTCAACCGGGGCCTTGTGGCCGGCCGGTGTCGGCGGTCAATTTCAGGAGCCGTTCCCCGCCGACTTTGCTCGGGTTTCTGGAGGTTCTCAATGACGCGGTTGGTCCTCGCAGTCTCGGTTGCGCTCCTGGCGTTCGGATCGACCCTCCCACCCGCCGCGGCGCAGGCCCCAACCAAGGACAGCACCTCCGCGCTCGACGAGGTCATTCGCGCCGAACGATTCGTGGCGCCGCCGGGCAACATCGCCGACGCGGTGCTCGCTCCCCGGCACCAGAATGTCACGCTCACCGATATCAGCCCGGATCGCCGGTGGTTTCTCCGGGAAATCGGCGATGGCCCGGTTACCATGGACGTCTTCTCGAAACCCTATCACGAACTGGGCGGGCTGTTCATCGATTTCCGCGCCAACCGGAACCGCAACTTCACCATTCGGAGCAATGTCGGCATCGAGATCATCTCGGCGACCGACGGCGGCAAGGTGTCGGTGGCGTTGCCCGCGGGGGTTCGCGTCAGCGACGCGACGTGGAGCCCCGATGGCAAGCAGGTCGCCTTCTATGCTCACACCCCGGAGGCGACTCACCTCTGGGTCGCCGAGGTCGCGACCGGTCGAGCGCGCCCGGTGACTCGAACCCCGGTGCTCGCCACGTTGAGTACCGGGTTCGAGTGGACCGACGACGGTAAACAGTTGGCGACGATCCTGATTCCGGACCCGCGGTCACCCATGCCGGTCGAGTCGCCGGTGCCGACGGGCCCGCAGGTCAAGCTCGCCGAGGAGAAGGACAAGAATCGGCTCCGCAACTTCGCGAGCTTGATGGCAACCCCGGCCGATCAGGCACTGCTCGAGTGGCACGTTACCGGCCAGCTGGCGCTCGTCGATATTCAGACCCGCTCGGTCACGCGGGTCGGGCAGCCCGCGATGATCGAGCGGGTCGACGTCTCGCCCGATGGAAAACACGTTCGGGTGTCTCGAATGGTGAGGCCTTTCTCCTACATCGTTCCGGTCGGGAACTTCGGAACCGTCGATGAGATCTGGGATCTCACTGGGAAGGTGGTGGCGAAGCTCGCCGAGGAACCGTTGAACCTCGGCGTCGACACCGCCCGGGTGGCCACCGCGCCCGGCGTTGGCGGCGAGGCCCAACCCCGGGGGCGGCGAGACATTGCCTGGCGCAAGGACGGGAACGGGCTGACCTACCTGGAGCAGGTAGAGGCTGCTCCTGGCGACAGCGCTCGCGCCAACGAGGAGGAGGAGCAGGGTCGGCGTCCCCGACGGAAGGATCGGTTGTATCAATGGAGTGCGCCGTTCGACAGCGCCGGCCGGACCCTTCTCTACGAGGCCGGCTCGAGGATCGCCAGTTACCAGTTCTCGCCGGATTACCGCACAGCGTACCTCACCGAGCGGACTGGCCAGAGTCAGCACGAGTATGCCGTCGTCCTGACCGAGCCGACCAAGAATTTCACGTTGGCTCGGTACCGCGCCGACGACGTGTACGCCAACCCGGGCTCGCTGATCCTCCGGGACCGTCCGCTGCCGGGGCCCAGTCCCTTCGGCGGGTTCGGTGGTGGTCCCCGCAGCGGCGGGATCGTCGAGACCTCACCCGACGGGCAATCCGTCTACTACTATGGCACGGCCTATCACAAGAATCCCCTCGAGGTCGGACCGAAGGCTTTCATCGACAAGGTCGCCATCCGGACCGGTCAGAAGACTCGGCTGTTCGAGAGCGAGAACGCCGGCGTTTCCGAGCGGGTCCTGGCGTTTCGCGACCTCGAGGCCGGAGTGCTGGTCGTGTCGCGGGAGTCGGCCACCGAGGTCCCGCAGTCCTATCTTCGAGAAGGCGCCAAGCTCACTCAACTGACCCGCAACCAGGATTTCACCCCCGATCTCACTCGGGCGCCGAAGGAAAGCTTCATCGTCGAGCGTCCCGACGGGTTCAAATTCAAAGTCAATGTGACGCTACCGCCGGGACACCAGGCGGGCACCAAGTTGCCGGCGATGTTCTGGTTCTATCCCCGCGAGTACGCCGGTCAGGACGAGTACGACCGCGGGGCCCGGACCTTCAACAAGAACGCCTTTCCGAGCTTCAACGCTCGTTCGATTCAGTTCTTGGCTCGCGCCGGCTATGCGGTGGTCGAGCCCGACGCTCCGATCGTGGGCCCGACGGGGCAGATGAACAACAACTACGAAAACGATCTCCGCAACAACCTCTCGGCGGTCATCGACGAGGTCGATCGTCGCGGGTGGGTCGATCGCACTCGAATCGGGATCGGGGGTCACAGTTACGGCGCCTTCTCGACCGTCAACGCCATGGTCCACACGCCGTTTTTCCGAGCGGGGATCGCCGGCGACGGAAACTACAACCGAACCCTGACCCCACTGGCGTTTCAGTCGGAGCGCCGGGACCTGTGGGAGGCGAAAGACACTTACCTGGCGATGTCGCCATTGTTACACGCCAACAACCTGACCGGCGCTCTGCTGATGTACCACGGGTTGGCGGACCAAAACGTCGGCACCGACCCGATCAACTCTCCTCGGCTTTTCCAGGCGCTCAACGGACTCGGCAAGACGACCGCGATGTACCTCTACCCCTTCGAGGACCATGGCCCAGCTACCAAGGAGACCTTGCTCGATCTGTGGGCCCGGTGGACGGCCTGGCTCGACAAATACGTCAAGAACGCGGGTAAACCGGAGAAGGCCCGACCGATCAGTTGACCGCTGAGGAGCCCGATCGTGCCGCCTGAGTCCCCTCTCGATGGCAGGGCCCGGTTTCGGACGACCCTGATCCGGGTCCTCGCGATTCAAGTCGTGAGCTTGCTCCTCCTCTGGCTGCTCCAGGCCAGGTACGCCGGCTGAGCGGCAGTCATGCATCCGCTCAACTGGGCCATCGTGATCGGCTACCTCGTCTACGTGGTGGTCGATGGGATCCGGCGGTCCAAGGGGACCCACGAGATCGAAGGCTACTTCCTGGCCAACCGGAGCCTGCCCTGGTGGGCCGTCGGCCTGTCGGTCATGGCGACCCAGTTGTCGGCCGTCACCATGATCGGCACCACCGGTCAGGGCGCCACGGACGGGTTGCGCTTCGTGCAGTTCTATTTCGGGCTCCCGCTCGCCATGGTGATTCTTGGCGTCACCTTGGTCCCCTTTCTCCATCGGGCCAAGGTCTTCACCGCCTACGAGTATCTCGAGCGGCGCTTCGATGCCCGGACCCGATCGCTGACGAGCTTTCTATTCCTGCTGTCGCGGGGAATGTCCTGCGGCGCCATCTTGGCGGCGCCAGCGGTGGTGTTCTCGGCCATCTTCGGTTGGAATCTGATCTGGTCGGTAGCCCTGATGGGGATTCCCACCGTGCTCTATACCATGATCGGCGGGGTTCAGGCGGTGACCTGGGCGGATGTCAAGCAGGCCATTTTGATCGTGTTCGCTCTGATCGCCGTGGCAGTCGTCCTGGTGCTCAAGATCCCGGTAACTCCCGACGAAGCCCTCACACTGGCGGGATCGGTGGGTCGCCTGAAAGTCTTCGACTTCTCGGTTGATCCATCCGAGACCTACACTTTTTGGTCGGGGATTCTCGGCGGAACCTTTCTGATGCTGTCGTATTTCGGGACCGACCAGAGTCAGGTCCAACGCTATCTCACCGCCAGGTCCGTCGACGAGGCGCGAAGCTCGCTCCTGATGAGCGCCTATTGGAAGATTCCGCTGCAGGCCTTGATCCTGCTGATCGGCGTGTTGGTGTTCGTGTTCTACCTGTTCCAACCGCCGCCGCTCCTGTTCAATCCGGCCGACGAAGCGCGGGCCCGGCAGGTCGATGCAGCGCGCTTCGCCGCGCTCGAGTCGCGGTACGCCGCTGCCGTGGGGGAGCGGCGGGAGGCCGCCTGGTCGGCGGTGGCCGCAGGGGACACGGGCCGATCGCGGCTGGGGGCCTTCGTCGAGCGCGAGGCGGATGTCGCGAAGGTACGTCAGGAGGCCCTCGCGATGGTGTCGACGGTCGGCGGTCAGGAAACGAAAGACGTCAACTACATCATGCCCCGATTCGTCCTCGATCATCTTCCCCTCGGCCTGGCAGGGATCTTCCTCGCCGCGATCATGGCGGCGGCGATGTCGAGCATCGCGGCGGAGCTGAACTCGTTGTCGACCGCCACGGTCATCGATTTCTATCGCCGGTGGTGGCGGCCGGAAGCATCGGATCCCCATCTCTTGACCGTCTCGAAGTTGGCGACCGGGTTCTGGGGCCTCTTCGCCTGCGCCGCGGCGATCTTCGCCGCGACCTTGGGCTCGCTGATCGAGGTGGTAAACCGGTTTGGGTCGTTCTTCTACGGCTCGATCCTTGGCGTATTCGTGCTGGCGATGATTCCCCGGGCCGCCGGCGTCGGGGCGTTCGGCGGGCTGTTGGCCGGGATGACGGCGGTGGCGGCCGTGACGTTCGGGGCGCCGTCGGTCTCGTTCTTGTGGCACAACATCATCGGGGCGGCGACCGTGGTGCTGGTAGGCCTGAGCCTGAGCCTGCTTCGCCCTGCCCGACGGCTGAGCTAGTTCTCGAGGAGCGGCTCCCTTTGAACCGCCACTTCATTCTGCTAGCGTTCTGCTGGTCGCCCGATGCGCCGATGTTCGCACAGCATGAGCAACCCGAGTGGTCGAGGTCCGATATCAAACTCGAAGTCCAATTGGCCGCGGCGAAACCGATCGGGCCCCCTCGCCCCAGACCTGGAGGGCTCCGGCACGGTTCGTCCGCGGGTCGTTCCGGGCCTTTCAGGTGGGTCGTAACCCCACCATGACGACGCTTCTCCGCCGTTTCACGTTCGTGGCCGTCTCCACGGTCCTTTGGGGGGCGGAGGTGGCCGCCCAGCCGCGGATCGCATTCGCTGGACTGGTCGAACGCTTGTCGGAGCCCGGGGGCTTTTTTCCGAGCGACAACCTCGTTTCCAACGAGACCTCATATCTCCACGTGCTCGGCGCGATGCGCCGGATCGGCGTGAAGGGCGGGGCCTACCTCGGGGTCGGGCCCGAGCAGGGTTTCTCGTACATTGCCGAGATCGAGCCGAAAATTGCCCTGATCATCGACATCCGGCGCGACAACCTCCTGTTCCATCTGTTGCTGAAAGCGATGTTCGAGAGCGCCCGGAATCGGCTCGAGTACCTGGGGCTTCTCTACGGGCGGCCGGTGCCCGACGATCTGGCGATGTGGACCGACCTGCCGCTGGAATCCTTGCTCGAGTATCTCGACGGTCAGTTGGCGGACTCGGCGCTCCATGACCGGAGTCATCGCAAGCTGATGGAGCAAGTGGAGCGGTTCGGCGTGCCGCTCTCGGATCTCGATCGCTCGACGATCCGTCGGTTTCACGACGAGTTCGCGGACACCGGTCTCGAGATCCGATATTCGACCCGTGGTCGCGGCCCTCGGCTGATGTTCCCGACCAATCGGCGGCTCTATACCGAGACTGACATCGACGGCCTCGTCGCCAGCTACCTCTCGACCGAAGATCGGTGGAGGCGGATTCGGGAGATGCAAAAGACCGATCGGATCGTCCCGGTGGTGGGCAACTTGGCCGGCCCAAAGGCTGTGGGTGCCATCGCCGAGTATTTGCGGGAACGAAAGCTCGAGGTCTCGGCGTTCTACCTTTCCAATGTCGAGTCGTACTTGTTCCGCGACGGGACGTTTCCGGCCTTCGTGGCGAACGTAAAAGCCCTCCCGGTCAACGCCCGGAGTGTCATGATCCGGAGCGGTTTCGGCCGGTGGGGTGGTGCCCAAGTCAACGTGCCGCCGGGGCATTTCAGCGTGCAGGTGCTCCAGACGGTGACCCGATTTCTCGAGTTTACCGCCGACCTGGCCGCCGCCGACTACTGGGCCCTGGTCAACGACGGCGTCGACTTGGGGGTCCCGAGGGAAACGGTTCCTCCGCCCCAGTAGCCCGCCGATCGCTCCTGAGAACGCCCGCCGTCTCGCTCGCAACTCATGGATTCGAGGTGTTGGTGGCTTGGCCCGGCGCCGCCTTTCCAGCCTCCAGATCGTTCCAGTTGAGGATTGCATTGAAGCCGAGGAAGAAGGTCCCCTGGGTTTGCCAGCGCCAGAACGGTCGGATTCCGAACATCACGACGTGGCCCTTCCCGACCGGAGCGTCGATGACCTGGGCCCGGTTGGCGAGCGCCTGCCCCCCCGCCAAGGTCCCCGACAGCAGCATCTCGGAGGGGTTCGCCGGAAATCGGACCACGACCCGTGGCTGAACCGTCTCGGCTCCCAACCCGAAGGCGCGAGCCATCTGGCGGAAGGTGGCGAGATCGTCACCGGCACCAGCGGCCCCGGGGGCCCGCCGTGACTGATCGGCCGCGGTGTCGGCCTCCCACTCCGACAGCTGGAGGCGGTTCGCCATCGGGGTGGTGTTCTGGCCGACCCCCGGAATGGTTTGGCCCCCGCCGAAGAACGCCGCAAACTCGGGAGGGATCCCGCCACCGGCGTTGAGCACCGGGGCTTGGTTGAAGTACACCGGAATCTGCCCGTCGAATCCGTAGGCGATGGGGCTCTTACGATCGGCCACCACCCCCCGCATGACCGAGCCCCGGACGAACAACTGGCTTGGCTCTTCGACGGTGATGCCGGATGTGAGCCCGAACTCGGGGAAGATGGTGCTGGTGGCGCCCTCCACCACCAGGGTGCCGCCGTCGCGAACGAACTTGGCCAACTCGAGCAAGCCGTCGAGACCCATGCCGCCTCGGATGTCGTCACTTTCGTCGAGCGCGCCGAGATGAGGGGTCGCTTCGGTCCGCCGGTACGGCAACGGTACACTCGAGGTCTTGGCGATCCCGTTTACCTGAGAGACGGCGCTCCCGCCGACGTGGGGGTACACGATCACGTCATACTTGGCTCGGAGATTCCCTTCCTTGAGCTTCTGATCGGCGAAGTAGTCGTAGGGAACTCCGTAAGTGTCGAGCGCGGCGCGGACCCATCCTTCGTCCTGGGTCCGCTGCCAGGAATGGACGTAGCCGATGCGGGGGAGGTCGAGGTCGTGGGTCTTGACCGCCGGCACGGTGCCGGTGGCTCGGGCGGAAAGGCCAAGCTCGATCAGGGTCGGCTCCAGCGTTCCCCGATCGGCGTTCGCGATGATAAACGATCCGGCGCGGAAATCTCGACCGCCGAGCTGGAAGTCCTCCTCGGCGGCCTGCATCGCCACGTTGCGGTGGCGGTAGCGGAAGGCCATCAGGTTGTTGTCGGTGGTATGATCGATCACCAGAACGCCGCCGCTGCCCTCGATGCCGCCCGGGGCCCTGGCGTCGCTCGTGAGCGGCGTCATCCGTTGATCGAGGACCGACCGATCGACCACCGCCACGATCTTGATGTTCCGCATCAGCGGGAACGTCCACCCGGTATCGTCGTAGGGTCGGGGGTTGGCGGGGGGGTAGTTCTGGATCGCGAAGTACATGTCGGCCAAAGTGCGGTAGGGCTGATCGGCCCGGATGATGTAGTCGCCGCTTTGGACGGCTACCCGACCGGACGCGAACGGGGCGGCCGCCTGGTGAACCTCGAGGCCCTGGCGTCGCAGTTCGTTGACCGCGTCGGCGGCGTCGGCCTTGCGGCGCTGGCCGGCCGGAATGACCCACGCGTAGGTCGGTCCGTTCCGCCCCTTGTCGACGGACCGCTTGTTCTTGAGCCAGTAGTTCTCGAGATAGAGCTCCCGGTTCTTGGCGACGTGGTTCAGGGCGATCAGCAAAGCGGACTGCTGGATGTTGGTATTGTTGCGAGGGCCCCAGGCAATCGACGGGAGGGGCGGATTGGCGCGAAACCACTCTCGGCTCGTCGTCGTGGCCCCGGCCCGAACGGTCGTGGTATCGGGACCATAACTCTGGACCTCGTAGAACCGGCCAATGGCGTTGTGGCTGTGGGCGATGAAGAACATGTAGTTGGGCACCCACCCATCGTAGAAGCCGTAGGTCCAAACCCCGGGAACACCTCGCTTGGTCATCTCCATGACCTCGGTTTTGGCGAGCAGCCACCACTCATCGATCGTGATCGGGTCGAGCGCTTCGTTGTAGGGGCCAGTGCCGGTCGAGGCGTAGAGGTAGGTGGCCGCCTCGTGGAGATCGTGCATCACCGTGGGCGTCCACCGGACGAAGAACTTCGTCACGTTCCTGGTGAGGGCGAGAAATTGGCCCATCCCGTCGCGGTTGTTATCGTGGGCGACGTACTTGCCCCAATACATCAGGGGCAGCCGCTCGGCGTCTTTGGGCCGCTTCTTGTTGTAGTAGTAGGTGTCGACGTGTTTTTCTCGACCGTCGACTTCGATCACCGGAGTGATGAAGGTGATCACGTTGTTGCGAATCGCCTGGATGAACGGTGTCTCCTCGACCGCGAGCCGGTACGCCAGCTCCATCAACATCTCGGGCCCCCCGGTTTCGGGCGAGTGCATTCCGCTGGTGATCCAGTAGGCCGGCTTCGCGGTCGCGATCAGTCGGCGGGCTTCCTCGTCGGTCGTCTTCCGAGGGTCGGTCAGGGCCCCCAGCATTCCACGATACCGCTCCAGTTGGCGAATCGTCGCGGCGTCGGACACCGCCAGCACGATCATGTCGCGCCCCTCCTCGGTCTTGCCGATTGACCAGCTGGAAATCCGATCGGATGCCTCGTCCAGCGCGGCGAAGTATCGATGGATGTCCTTCGCGTAGGTCAACTCACCGGGTGTGCCGATGATCCGGCCCAGGAATTTGAGCGGGCTGGGCACCGTGTTCGACGCGGGCAAGTGATCCACCAGCTCGGTCGTGATCCGGGAATCGCGCAAGTACTCCTTGATCTTGCGAGTGTACTCCTGATCGACGGGCTGGCCGGCGAGCCCCATTGGAGTGATGACGAGGGCGAGCAGGGCGACCCGCAAGGCGGCCGGCAGGGAACCACGGACCTGGCTGGACATGGCAAACTCCTGATGACGCGAAACGAGGACGGGATCCGATCGGGTTCGGCTCATTCAAGATACGCCGAAACGGCTCGCCGGTTGAGGGCCGGCTCGGTAGCGGGAGGCCATCCGTTTCGTTACACTTGGACATAGTGGTTCGCAAAGCAGGGAATGCCCGTTCGAGGCCAACTCGATGCCCGACCGACCGACTCATTCCATCGCGGATCCCGGCGTCGCCAACGCGGCCGGCGGAGCCGAGGTCGAGCTCGCCGAACGACTCCGCCAGGCGACCCTCGGGGAGTACGAGATCCTGGCCGAGTTGGGCCGAGGTGGGATGGCCACGGTGTTTCTCGCGCACGAAATCGCCCTCGATCGCAAAGTCGCCATCAAGGTCATGGCGCCGATGTTCTCCCACGGCGAAGGGATGGCCGACCGGTTCAAGCGAGAATCGAAAACCGCCGCCGCGTTGAGCCACCCCAACATCATTCCCATCTACGCCGTCCGCGAGCGAGAGGGACTGCTCTTTTTCGTAATGAAGCTGATCAAGGGCACCACGCTCGATCAGGTGGTGAGCGAGCTTGGCAAGCTGCCCATCCCCACGATCGAGGCCCTACTAGGACAGGTTGGCGGCGCCCTCGGCTACGCTCATCGTCACGGTGTTGTCCACCGGGACGTCAAGCCGGGGAACGTCATGATCGACGAGGAGGGGTGGGCTGTCGTCACCGACTTCGGGATCGCCAAGGTCGACCAGGCCGAGGGACTGACCATGACGGGGGTGACGGTCGGGACGCCTCTCTACATGAGCCCGGAGCAATGCGCCGGGGGCCCGATCACTGGGGCGAGCGATCAGTACTCGCTCGGCGCGGTCGCGTACGAAATGATTACCGGCCGCCCGCCGTTTGCCGGCACCGGCCTGATGCCGATCATGTTCAGCCACTGCAACGATCCGGTCCCGGCGATTGCCCCGCTCCGTCCGGACTGTCCCGAGCCGTTGCGCCAGGCGGTCGAGCGAATGCTCGCGAAGAAGGCTTCCGACCGTTGGCCCACCGTCGAGGATGCCGTCGCCGCGATCGGGCTGAGAACCCTCGCCCACGATGACCCGGCGCGCTCGCAACTGGTGGCGCTGGCACGAACCGGGATCACCAACCGGATCGCGGCCCGAATCCAGACTCCTCGGAGTCCCGTGCCGCTAGGTGGTGGAAGGCCCGCGACGGGTGGCGCCCCACGGGAACCGCGAACCGTTCCGCGATGGCTGATGGGTGGCGGGCTCGTCGCCGTGGGTGCCGCCGTCGCCCTCGCCGTCGCGGTCAACTGGCCAAGGGATCGAACGGATTCCGGAATCGGCGCCGCCCCTCCGCCCGACTCCGTGGCGAGCGGACCGATCGCCCCGCTGCCGGTCTCGCCGCCACCCGCGACTTCGATTGCGCCGCCACCGGCGGCGCGACCGGGCCCGGACGTCACCGAGCGATCGGTTCCCGCGCCGACGGTAACCCCGACCGCCCCACCCGCGGCTCCCGTTACGGCCGCTGGAGGCCCGCCGGCGCTCGCCGATCGGAAGGAGGCGATGCCAGCGCCGGTGGCCGCCGAGTCGGTCCTCGCGGGCGCCGTCCCCCAGGTCAAACTGGTCAATCCGCCGCCCCCGCCGCCGCCACCCACCGTGTCCGAGCTGCAGGTCGTGGAATCGGTGGGCGAGCGGGCCGCGATCGAAGCCGCGGTCCACTCCTATGCTCGGGCGCTCTCGACCGGAGACTTGGCCAGCGCGGTCAGAACCTATCCCGGTCTCTCCGTCAAGGAACGAGAGACCTACGAAGGGTTCTGGAAATCCGGTGGCACGATGCGAGCGCAATGGGCCGTGTCCGATCTGCAAATCACTGGCGCGACGGCGACGGCCCGGATCACCGGCACGACCGAGTTCCGAGCGCCGGGGGGGCGGCCGGAGGCCCAGCGGGTCGGTCTGCGCGCTCGTCTCGAGCGGCGGCCGACGGGCTGGATCATCGCTTCGCTTGCCAATTAGTTCGTTCACTCGACGATGGAGAGCCTGGGGATGCGTCGCACGACGTGCAGTTTGCTGCTGTGCCTGACGCTCGCGACCCCGGCCGGGGCGCAGCGACTTCGCGACCGCATCAAGGAACTCTTCACGTTCGGGATCTGCGGCCGAGAACTCTGCCTCGATGGATCGGTCAACGCCGCCAACGGCCACGGCGATCATTTCCTCCCGGAGCTGATCGCGGGAAATTCGTCGCTCATCGGCTTTCTCTCCACCGCGATCGGTACGGCGGCGACCTCCACGCCCCTTGGCGCGACCGGAAGCGGGGTGACGTACCGGTTCGTCGGCGGCCTGCCGGTCAAGGTCACGGAATCCTCCGGACCGATTCTCGGTGAGCGGGCTCAGACGTTGGGGAAGGGGCGCTTCTTTCTGGGGGCCAGTCTGACCACCGCGAACTTCAAGCGATTTCGGGGGGTCCCGATCAGTGACCTGGACTTCCACTTCGCGCACCAGGACGTCGGGACCCCCGGCTTGGGCGACCCGGTGCTCGAGAACGACATCCTCGAGGTCAGACTCCAGGCGAATCTCAATCTCTGGGTCTCGACCCTGTTCGCCACCCTCGGCCTCACCGACGGCCTCGACGTCAGCGTGGCCGTTCCGTTGGTTCACACCTCGTTTCAAGGGCGAAGCCAGGCCCAGATCTTCCCGTTTGGCGCCACCGCCGTCCACTTCTTCAGCGGAACGGCGGCCGCCCCGGGCCTTCGAGCCACCGCGGCGACCTTTGGCTCGGCGACTGGAATCGGTGACGTCACCGTTCGACTCAAGGCGAACTTCCGCCCGGAGGAGTCTTTTGCGGTTGCCGTTCTTGGCGATCTGCGCCTACCGACGGGGAACGAGGCGGACCTCCTCGGCGCGGGGGCGACGGCGGTGCGCGGCATTGGCATCGTGTCGGCTCGGTTCGGCGATTTTCGACCCCATCTCAATGTTGGGGTCGGCTTTCGGGGCGGCGACCAGCCGGATGTAGCGGCGCTGACCGCGGGCTTCGAGCACCCGCTCGCCGCCTGGGCGACCCTGCTCGTCGACGTCATTGGCGAATGGGAGCTGGGAGACACCGGCACCCCCTTGCCGGGAGCCACGGTCTACCAATTTCCGTTCCTCCGAATCGTTCAGCCAACCAACATTCCCGACATCAGGGACGACCGGATCGCCGGGGCGCTCGGCTTCAAGTTTCGGATGACCCGCGGCCCGACTTTCGTCGTGAATACCCTCGTTCCCTTGAGTCGCGGCGGCCTCCAGCCCACCATCACCTGGACGACCGGACTCGAGTTCAACTTCTAGCCTGGAGCCATCATGCGAACGACGGTCGTGGCAATGGTCACCGCTTTCGCCGTGGGAGCGTGCGCTCCCGCCAAACCCGCAATCCAGCCACCGGACCTGGCCCAAGACGTTGCCGCCCAGCTCGACTCCCTCGACGCGAAAAGCTCGCTGTTCGCCAGACACCTGCCCTCGGGCCGGACGATCGAGGTGCGCGCCGACCAGCCAATGAACACGCTCAGCGTCATCAAGATTCCGATCATGATCGAGGCGTTCCGCGCGGTCGAGGCGGGTCGCCTCAAGCTGACCGACCGATACCAGGTCGGCCCCAACGACCTCAGGCGGGGCAGCGGACTGATCCAGACGTTCGATGTCGGGTTGGCGCCGAGTTATCGCGACCTGATCGAGCAGATGATCATCACGAGCGACAACACCGCCACCGACATCATGATCAAGACGCTCGGCATCGACCGCATCAACGCCATGCTTGGGCAGTTTGGATACCAACAGACCAGGCTCAAGTGGCGAACCGCGGACCTGTTCAAGGCGGTGTGGGTCGCGGCCGATTCCGCCAATCGGTCGATGACCGACCGCCAAGTCTTCGAACGGGGATTTCCGTCGGGCTCGAACTCGGGGCCGGATCTCGGATTCAGGATCGAGGGTGACTCCACCCTCTGGCTCGGTCGGACCACCGCACGGGAGATGTCGCGCATGCTCGAGGACGTCATGAACGCCAAGTTCGCGAGCAAGGAGCACAGCGAGATGATGGTGAACATTCTCAAGCGACAATTCTACAGCTCGCGGTTGCCGCGCCGGCTTCAGTGGCGGCTGCCGGTGGAGGTCGCTCACAAGACCGGCGATTGGCCCCCGTTCGCTGGCAATGACGTCGGGATCCTGTTCTACCAGGGAGGGCCAACCATCGTCTCGGTATTCACCAACCAGAGCAAGGGCGACTTCTACGAGGTCGAATCGACGATCGGCCGGATCGCGGAGCGGTTGGTCACCGACTGGAAGGAGCGGGCTTCGCGGGTTGCCTTACCGGGCGACCGACACGGTGGCTCCTGACCTGGCGGACTCGATGGCGGCAAGGCCGATGAGAGCGGCTGCGCGGCCGTCCGCGAGCGTCGCGGCTGGCTCGGCCTGGCGGTGGGCGGTGAGCGCGAACTGGCGCCAGGCCGTTGCGAACGTGGCGAGGTACTGGCCACCCCGCAAGGCGCTAGCGATTCCCGTGGGTAGGGCGGCGACGGTGCGGCGGACCCGCGCCAACCGGTCGGCCACCGACCCGGGCGCGGTGGACCTGGGGGTAAAGCCAAGACCATCAAAGTCGTAAAGCGAGATCCTCAGCCGTCCCTCGGTGCCGAGGATCTCCACCTGGTTGCTCGGGTATGTTCGCTCGGCGAAGAAGCCAGTCGCCAAGGCGCCAGTCGTCAGACGCGCCGTGACGCTCGCCAAAATGTCCGCGGCGGCGGCGTCCTGGCCGGTCGCCGACACCTCCATGATCTCGGCGCCGAGCAACCATCTCCATAGGTCGAAGTGGTGCGTTCCGATTTCCTGGAGTGCGCCGCCGCCTTCCTGGCGCCGGTCGCGCCAGGCGGGGAGCGGGGTGGTGAGCCGAATGTCGGTCGTAAAAGAGCTTCGAATGGCCTCGATCTCGCCGAGGGCTCCCCTCCGGATGAGCGATCGGCCCTCGAGGAGGAGAGCGTGTTGGCGCAAGTTGAACCCAACGACGGCCGGAGCCGTGGCCCCGGCCGCGGCCGCCAGGATCCGATCGCAGTCGGCGAGCGATGGTGCCAGCGGCTTCTCGAGGAAGAGCGCCTTGCCGCTCGCCAGGACGGCGCAGGCCGCGTCGGCGTGCTGAGCCGGCGGGGTACACACCGCGATCGCGTCGAGGCTTTCATCGGCGAGCAGGGCAGGGAGAGTTGGATGGGTTCCCCCGATGTTCCATGTTCGGCGCACTGCGGCGGCGCGGTCGCCGTCCTGATCTGCCACCGCGGCCACCGAGATTTCCGGGACTCGCCGAAGGGCGGGAAGGTGCAAGGTGGTGGTGACGCGGCCGCAGCCGAGGAAGCCGAGACGTACCGGCCGACGGGATTGGCTCTCCATCGATCGCCCGTGGTGAGGGTGGCAGCAACCTACGGCACCGGCTCCTGGGTCGCAAAGGGATCGGGGAGTTGCGGGCGATGGGCGACCGATGCATTGTGCCTGACTCAACCGTCATGGATCAGTCATTGTTCGACTCTGAGCCGGTTCCAAAACTGGCGGTGGTCATCGCCACCCGTGACGGTTTTGGTACCATCCGCCGAACGGTCGAGCATCTCCGGGCCCAAACCGTGCGCCGGGAAATGGAGTTGCTGATCGTGGCTCCGAACCGGGAGTTGCTCGGTCTCGACCCCCAGGCGGTCGATGGTTTCGCGAGGTGCCAAGTCGTCGAGGTCGGTACCATCGACCAAATCGGTGCCGCGAACGCCGCCGGTATTCGCTCTGCCTCGGCGCCGGTGGTGGTCTTGGCCGAGGATCATTGCTTTCCGGAACCGGATTGGGCCGGGCAACTGATCGAGGCACACCAGCAAGACTGGGCCGCGGTGGGCCCGGCGATCCGCAACGCCAACCCCGCGACCACGGTGAGTTGGGCCGATCTCTTTATCGGGTACGGTCCTTGGCTCGAGCCGGTGCCGTCCGGTGAGGCGGACTTTCTGCCGGGCCACAACAGCAGCTACAAGCGCCATCTCCTGCTCCCCTATGGCGACCGACTGGCGACCCTGCTCGCCGCCGAGACGGTGCTTCATTGGGATCTTCGCGCCAAGGGCTTTCGGCTCTTCCTCGAGCCAAGGGCCCGCGTGGCCCACACCAATTTCTCGCGCTGGTCCTCGTGGATTCCGGTCCAGTACCTCTGCGGGCGGTCCTTCGCCGGCACTCGGGCCGTCGACATGTCGGCGCTGCGGCGGGCGGTCTATGCGGTCGGCTCTCCGGCGATTCCCTTGGTCCGGCTTGCCCGTTTGGCGCGGGGCATCAAGGCCTCGGGGCTCCGGCGCCGGTTTTTGAAGACGCTGCCCGCCACCGCCGTCGGCCTGATCGTCGACGGGATCGGGCAGTTTGTCGGCTATCTCGCCGGACCCGGCAGCGCCCCCTCTGCACTGGCCCGCTACGAGTTTCGCCGGATCGATCATATCACCGCCGAGGATCGGCGGACCGTCTTCGGCCAGTGACCGGCGAGGCGTTGTCGTCTCTCCGGGTTTCGGTCGTGATCCCCACGTTCCGGCGACCGGCGGCGCTCTCGCGCTGTCTCGATGCTCTGGCGGCGCAGACCATTCCCCGCGACGCGTTTGAAGTTGTTGTCGTCGATGACGGGGGCGAGTTGGCGGTCGACCAAATGGACCCGCCGCCGCGCCGGGATCTCAACCTCCAACTCGTCCGCCAGGCGAACCAGGGTCCGGGGTCGGCCCGGAACGCCGGTGTCGCCGTCGCTCGGGGCGAGTTCGCGGCGTTTACCGACGATGACTGCCTACCCGATCCGGACTGGCTCGAACGGCTGCTAGCGGGCGCCTCTACCAAATTGGATGTTCTCTACGGGGGTCGATTGGTCAACGCGCTCGACACCAACATTTTCGCCGTCGCCAGCCAGCTGATCCTGAATCTGGCTTATTGCCATCACAACCCGGAACCGCCGGCCGCCACTTTCGTGGCATCGAACAATATGCTGGTGCCGCTTCGGTCGTTTCGGGAGCTGGGTGGGTTCGATCCGGCGTTCCGGGTGGCATCGGAGGACCGCGATTTGTGCGCTCGCTGGCTGGAGAGCGGTCGGTCGGTGGCCTATCTGGCCGACGCGGTCGTTCGTCACGCCAACGAATTGACGTTAGGTAGCTTCCTTCGCCAGCACTTCGGTTATGGGCGCGGGGCCTGGCGGTTCCATCGCGCGCTCCGGTCGCGGGGCGCGCCGCGACTGGTCGGCGATTTGGGGTTCCATCTCACCTTCGTTGCCAGGGCGTTTCGGTCGGCGCCTCGGCTGGACGTCGGGCAGCGGATCCGCTTGGCCGGGTTGCTGGTCCTTTGGCAACTCGCCAACGCGGTGGGTTTCGCGTTCGAGGCCGGCCGGTCACAGCTGGGGGCGCGGAGCGGATGGCCCGGCGGTCACCACTCGGCCCGCGCCCCTGACCGCTATTGCCGGCGGAACTCGACTCGCGTTGGGCTCGCCACGGAAGGAAACACCAAGTGGAAGGTGTGCTCGTCTTCCACCCGCCCTTGGGTCGAGAAGTCGGTGATCCCGGGGCCAGTCGAAAGCTGAAACGTCAAGTTCAGGTCGACGCCAAAATGGAGCCCCCGAGCCGTCAGGGTGAGTGGCGACCCGCCGATCGATGGAATCCACTGTCCGGTGCCGGCGAGCTCGCTGTTCCGGTCGACCAGGGTCAGTGTCATCGAGCCGATCTCGAGCGCGTTGACGGTGGCGTGCCAGGTGCCGTTCAGGTCGACGCTACCGGGGTCGGTGGTGGCGCAGCCGGCTAGCAATAGGAGCGCGGCCACTGCGGGCCGAAGACGTCTTGTCATGGGTTCCTCCGGCGAGCCACGATCAGGACGTGGATCTCGTCCAGCCGCGGGTTGACGTAGTCGATCCGAATTCGCCCATCGGGCGTCGACGAAACCACCCCGGGCACGCTCGAATGGGTGAGTCGCCAACCGGGCGGGAGTACGACGGCATTGTCGACCCGGCCGAAAGCGCGGTCCCAAATCAGTTCGTCGCCCTCGACCCGGTAGCGGACCGAATCGGTGTAGGTCTCGGAGATTCGGAGTCGCGTGGAAGCGCCATGTCCGACGGCGGGGAAGCGAATCACCACCACCTCGGTTTCTGGACGAACCTGCTCCCCGATGTCGATCCCCGCGGCCGAGATGGCGGATCCCTTGAGGATCTCGGTCTCGAGTCGATCGCCAGTATCGAGGATCACCGCCGACGGATTGGACACCGTGCTTCCGGCTCGTACCACGTTCAGGTACTGGCCGACGCCGGGGCGGGTCTCGGTGTAGTCGTGATAGAGATCGAACGTGTGCGTCTCGGGCTGCTGGAGGAAATAGACGATCTCCCGAGTCTGAGTGGCGCGCTCGATCAGGCGGCTCTGGAGCCCGGCCGACCCGGTGACCGGCTTCGCCTGGGCTCCGGCGGTTGCCGCCAGGAGCGCACTCAGCATCACGACCGCGCGGAGTGGTGTCACGGCAGCCTCCGCCCCCGAACCACCAGCGATACCGGGTCCGAACCGGGGTTGATGAAACTGATGCGGACCCGGCCGTCGGGCTCGGTCAGGACCTGCGACGGATAGTTCACCCCGATCAGCTCATAACCCCTCGGCAAGACCACGGCGTTCTTCTTGATCGAGAGCGAACGAATGAATGCCAGCGTGTCGGCGGCCGCCAGGTAGCTCTTGGGATCGTGGTAGGTCTTGTCGATCCGAATGCGGACCTCGCCCCCGGCGGGCACCGGTCGGGGGAGCTCGATCCGGAGGTACTTGGTTTCGAGGTCAGCACTCGGGAGGCCACCGGTTCGGGCGGTCGCTCCATCCACGATGATGAATCTCAACCCTTTCCCGGTCATCGGATCGAGCACCGACTCGTCGCTCGCTTCGCTGCCCTTGCGGATCGGGTTGAAGAACACCCGGGCGCCCGTCGTGGTGGCGGTAACGTCGTAGATGATCCGAAACTTGGCGGTGGCCGGCGCCAGCAACTCGTAGCGGGTGTAGTCATCGGCCGAGGTTTGGACGGGTTGGGCGACGAGCGGGCCGACAAGGGCCGCCAGGAGCAGTGGCGAGACGGTCGCTGGCGCCGACAACGGCATTACGGCTTCACCTGGATCTCGAGATGGGACGGATACCTTCGGGAACGATACACGCGATGGGTTTGGGCGCGGTAGTCGGTCGGCTTGGCCTCGAAGATGTTGGGCACGAAGGTCTGGGGGTTCCGATCGTAGAGCGGAAACCAGGTGCTCTGGATCTGAACCATCATGCGGTGCCCCTTCTTGAAGGTATGCGACTGTTGGTGGAGGTCGACCGTGTAGGGCAGCACCAAGTTTCGGGAAATCGGCTCGGCCCGCTCGAAGCTCCGCCGGTAGCGGCCTCGGAGAATGTCGCTGGCGACCATCAGCTGATAACCCCGCATCACCCGGTCCTCGAGATCGTCCGGATAGACGTCGATCAACTTGACGACCCAATCCGCGTCGGTGCCGGTGGTTGACGCAAACAGTTTGGCGAGAATGTTCCCGGTGACCGCGACGTCGCGTTCCAGCACTGGGGTCTGCCAGCTCAGCACATCGGGCCGATCGGCGACGAACCGCTGATCGCGCGACAACCAGATCTCCCAATCGACGTACGAGGGAATCGGCCGGGGTCGATAGGGCACTGGCTTGGCGGGATCGGAGACAAAGGCGTCGAAGCCGTCGGTGGCGGATGGCGGGTCGAAGGTCGCGGTCCCGCTCGGATGAAGGTAGAGGCGGTCGGTCCGGGCGTCGGCGGGCGGCCAGGTCGCGAACGTCTTCCATTGGTTCAGCCCCGCGTCGAAGACCGTGGCCTCGTCGAAACGACCGTCGCCCTGTCCTTTGAGCCAATAGCGGAACCACCGGGCCTGGAGCGCCCGGAAGTCCTCGCCGGTGTCGCGGCCGAACTTGACGTCGCCGAGCCGGTCGGCGGGGCCGGCATACCACTGGCCATGAAACCAGGGGCCGACGACGAGGTAGTTTCGGCGGAGGCTGTCGGTCGGTTCCATCGCCGCGTAGGTGGAGAGGTAGCCGTAGCCATCCTCCTGATCCCACCAGCCGCCCACCGTGAGGGTGGGGACGGGAGCGTGGCGGATATTCCGGTCGACCGCCCGACTTCGCCACTCGTGGGTGTACGCCGGATGTTGTACAAATCGCTGCCAGGTCGGCCATCGATTGGCGCCCACCGCTTTGGCCAACGAGTCGAGCGACGGGAAGCTCAGGTACCAATCGTAGGTGTCCCACCGGCCGATCCGGAGCGGTCCGGTCCCGGCCTGTCGAGCCTCTCGCCCGTGGACCCACTCGATCCCGTACGATTGCCGGAAGGCGCCCTGATGGAAGAAGTCGTCGCCCATCCAGGTGTCGCCCATGGTCGCCTGAGGGCTCACGGCCGTCAGAGCGGGGTGGGGCTCGGTCAAGGCGGCGTTGACCAGGAAGCCGGGATAGGAGATGCCGAGCATCCCGACTTTGCGGTTGGTGTTAGGCAGGTTGGCGAGCAGCCACTCGATCGTGTCCCAGGTATCGGTCGCCTCATCGACGCTCTTGGAGTCAGCCCGGTTGCGGGGTGGCCGGGTCATCACGAACTGCCCTTCCGACTGATGCTGGCCCCGGATGTCCTGGAACACGAAGACATAGCCGTCGTCGATCAGCTCCCGGAACGCGGCGAGCAGGTCGGTGGTGCCACCCCAGCCACCGGTGCCATACGGGGTCCGCGACATCAGGATCGGAACCGGCCCGGCCGTGCGTTTGGGGGTCAGGATGACCGTGAAGAGTCGGACCCCGTCCCGCATCGAGATCATTGCCTCCCGGCGATCGAAATGGCGGGCGACCGCCGTGTCGGCTTGGGCCGCCATGACGGCTGGCGCGAGGATGAGACTTGCTGTCAGCCAAATCGGGCGGAATCGCATGTCGGTGACTGGGGGTCGGGGTGACGGATTGTAGTGGGGCCCCGGGGGTGGCGCGAGCCGAGGCGATGGACCACCGGCCATCGGTCGTGTTGCGCGAGGCCCTCACATGGCCGCCGCTGCTGCGGCCGCGGCCGCGGCCGCGGCGGCAACCTGCTCCGTGCTGGAAGCAAACGCCACCACGCCCAGACCCAGGCCCTTCAGCCGATTGCCACAGGATGTGGCCGGTGGCTTTCTCGAGGCAAAACAGCTCCCCCTGGGCGCCGCCGTAGACCCGTTTACCGTCCAACCACACCGTCGTGATGGTGGCCGCCTTGAGCTTGGTGCGCCAGATCTCCTCGCCAGTGCCAGCGTCAATCGCCACAATGTGTCCGCCCACACCGAGATGGATCCTGTCTTTCGATCGTGCCATGCGCTGCCTCCGGTTGGTTTGTTGAACGGGTGGAGCAGGATCGCGGGGAAGTCGCCGGGGCCCCATCAAGGTTCAGTCGGGTTCGTCGCCCGTCGCTGAATGGCCCGCAGCCACATCCGGCGGATGATCGCGCTGCCGGGGTAGATGATCCGCCAATAGGCGGCAAACTGTCGGCGGGCGGACGAGCTATTGGCGAACACGCGGGTCTCCGTCGAGACCACCGAGCCGCCCGAGCCGTCGGCCGCCACCACGAAATTCATCGTCGCCAGGGCGAACCCGGGCGGCAAGGGCTTTGGAAAGGCTTCCGGCGACAGCGGCCCCTGCCAACCCGGCGGCGCCCCGACCACCGTGCCGACGACGAGCTCTCGCGGCCGCTCCTCGGCGAGGTGCACGAAGGTCGTCCGGAGCGCCACGTCGATCAGTGACTCGCCGTTCGCTCCGGCATTCTGAATCCCCTCCGGGATTGGCTGACCGCAACGTCGGATCCAGATCAAGGTACGGAACAAGAAAATCTCGTCCGCCCGAACCTTGTGAATAGCGTCGAATATCCGCGCCGGCGGAGCCGCGACAGCGATCGTGTGGAACTCGCGGAACTGCCAGACAGGGGCGAACTCATCGAGGCGCGACTGTGGCCGAGTGACCCGCGACTCCGCCGCGGGGAGGAGCAGGCCGATGCCAGCCAGCAGCACCCCCGCTCCGACAACGCCTAAGCCGCGCCAGCGGGTCGAGATCCGAAGTCGTCGGATCGGCTTCACCACGAGGGCCAGGCCGACGGTCGCGAGAACGAGCCCGAAGTACACGATCGCAGAGTTGAACATCGCTGAAGCAAGATATTCCTCTACCCGCGTTGGGGGCGAGCCGCCGAGAACGGGCCGTGCCGGCGGTTTGCGACCGGCCCGATGGCGGGATAGGTTGCCCCATCACTCTTGCGGAAACCTCGCCCATGCGAATTTGGTGGCTCGGTGTCGCGATCGTCCTAGTCGCTGGCTGTGGCAAGAAGGACGCGGCCGAATCATGGCCGACCGCCAGCTGGCCCACCGCGCGTCCCGCGGAAGTGGGGCTCGACTCCGCCGCCCTCGCCTCCCTCGACGCCGAGTTTGCCGCCGGCAAGCATCACTTCGTCGATGGGATGTTCATTACTCGGCGGGGCCTCGCGGTTTACGAGGCGGGTTACCGGCACGACTACCGGGCAGCCTACGGGAGCCGAGACACGGTCAGCCACATCTACAACTACTACGATCCGAGTTGGCATCCCTACTACCGGGGGACCGACCTCCACACCCTGCAGTCGGTGAGCAAGACGGTCACCTCGATCGTCTTTGGGATCGCCCGAACCAAGGGCGACATCGCGACGATCGACACCGCCGCGCTCGCGTTCTTCCCGTCTCGCAAGGTCGCCAACGTCGACGATCGGAAGCGCCGGATGACGATTCGCCACCTGCTGACGATGACCGCGGGGCTGGCCTGGGACGAGTCGACGACCCCCTATACCAACGCCGCCAATAACGCGGCGGTGATGGAGAAGAGCCGGGATTGGGTCCAGTACGTCCTCGACCAGCCGATGGCGGCCGAGCCGGGGACCACGTTCGTCTACAACAGCGGCGCGACCGAGCTGCTGGCCGAGATCTTCAAGCAGGCCACCGGTCGCGATCTGATCGACTATGCCGCCGTCAATCTGTTCGAACCGCTGGGGATCGCGTCCCACTATTGGAAGCGGACCCCGCTCGAGTTGCCGGATACCGAGGGCGGCCTCTACCTGATGCCGAGGGACCTCGCCAAGATCGGGTATCTGTTCTTGAAGAACGGCCGCTGGGAGGATCGGCAGTTGGTGTCACCGGACTGGGTTGCTCAGTCGGTGACCCCGGCGACGGAGGCCCGCGAGGTCAAGTACGGCCTCAAATGGTGGCTCTTCCCCTACGGGGCCGACGGCTCGAAGCTCGCCTGGCTCGGCCTCGGCTACGGCGGCCAGCGCCTGATCGTGATTCCGGATCTCGAGATCGTGGCTGTGTTCACCGGCTGGAACATCGACGAGCATCCCGCGCTGTCGGCGCGCGAGATGCTCGATCGACTGGTGGCCGCGGCGCGGGAGTGAGGACTCATGGCGAGAAGCGTCATGGCGCGACGGGAGCCCTTCATCAGCCGCTCTCCTCCGTCGGGCGGATCGGATCGATGGCTATTGCGGTGAGCCTGAAGGCGCCGACGCGCGAAAGTCCTTTTCCCAGACCGCCCGGAGACCCCAGGAGATCACCAGGGGAATGACGCTCCCGTGACCTTCGCCCGGAAAGATCCGGGCGCTGAGCTTGAGCGACGGATAAGCCCGCATTCTGAGAATCTCGGCCATCCGAACCGTGGAGCTGACGATGCCCCACGTGTTGCCGGCCAGGATCTCGGCCTCGCCCGCGCCGAAAAAGACCGAAGCCACCAGGTCCTTGTTCTGCTGGGCAAGGCGCTCCTCGATGCGAAACACCTCGTAATCTCCCGCCGCGAGGCTCGGACTGCCGCAGACGTAGCGGGTGAAGCTCGAGGGCCTCGCGAGCAGCGCGTAGGTACAAAACAGGCCGCTGCCCGAATGGCCGAACAAGGTGTGGTCGTCCGCCATCCGGTAGTCTTGGCCGAGCTGCTTGCGTACGTCGCCCATGAGGAACGCGAGAAAGCGCGGGGCGCCACCCAGCCGATCGTTGGGGAATTTCCCTTCCGCTTTGAGCTTCTTCTCCGCAGCCTCCGACCGCTCGTTGTGCACCGCGCTGCCGAAACCGGTATACCCGCTGATCGTATTGGGGCCAAAATCGAAGCTGCGCTGCGATTGAATCTCGTTCTTGGCCTGGTCTGCTTCCGGCGTCGCCCCGATGGCGACGACGATCATCTCGGGGAGGGACTTGCCGGCGCAGCTGGTCACGAGCTCTGCCAGCAGACTGAAGAAGAACTGGCCGTCGGTCACCCAGAGGACGGGGAAATGACGGCCAGCGTCGCGATGATAGGACGGGGGCAGGGCGATCCGAATGTAGTGTTCCCAAGGATAGCCCTCGGCCCGCATTCGTCGGCTCGGTTCGATGGTCGCACCCGCGGCCCGCAACCGATCGAGCGCCAAGGAATCGACGGAGAGCGACCGGCCCTTGATTCGATTCTCGAGCCAGGCGTTGCAGGAGGGCAGGGTATCCGCCTTCGCCTGAGCGATCGCGGCCGGCGCGCTGGCGAGAGCGGCCATGGCAAGCAACCCTGATTGGAATGTGCTCACGAAGTCAGCCTTCCGAGAAAGTGCGCGTCCACCGGCGGTTCGTCCGCCCTCGCTCAGATCCGCGCCGTGACTGGACGCTGATCCGCTGGATCATCTCTTCAACGTTCCGGGCGCGAGGATGCTTGAATTGTCGGCTGCTGCCCCGGGTTCTGGCAAGGTACCAGCCGTCGTCCCGAAGAAGCCGGCGAATGTCTCGGATCTTCCTGGGCTGGCTAGGCCGTGGAATGCGTCTTGTCGGAATTGCCCGGCGCCTGATGCGGCTCCGGGAAGAGTGGTCAGAGTGGCGGGCGGCGGCGCGGAACCGGGAACGGTGGGTGCTGCCAACCCACCGTTCCCGATCGCTCACCCGCCGTCATGCCGCGCCTGCTTCGACTCGACCGCCGGCGATCTGACCTCCCGCGGCAACGGCCAGGCGACGTTGCGCGCGCTCGCCCACGCCCCCGCGAGCTTCGGGTTCTGCTCGATCTGACGGCCCATCAGGACATCGAGCAACCTCACCTGTCTCACCAGCTCCGAGGCCAACTTGACAAGTTCCCGGCGCGCGCCGGTGTGAGTCCGCCGACCGGCGTTGGCGTCCACCGCCGCGCGATCGTAGCCCTCGAGCAGCGCGGCGAGATCCGCCAACGCCGTCTCCGCCAGGCCGAACTCACGGAACAAGACCTCGTGCTCCTTCGCCCGATCGGCGAACCGCTGCGCCAGCTGACGGAATTCCTGTTGGCTGCGCCTGCCCGCCGGAAGCCTGAACTCCGCCGCCAACTCGGGTTGGTCCGGGGACGCCACCCGCGCCACGGTCGCCAGAAACCGCAGGTGGTCGCCGCGAGCGAATCACGGAGCGCCCGAGCGCCCCGTGCCGACGCCACGCCCTGGCCCTGTTCGACCGCCAGGCCGATCGCCCGCGACACCGTCTCGTCGAACCGCAGCACGATTTGGTCGGCCTTGGGTTCGCCGAACGGGTGAGCCCGAAGGAGATCTCGGACTCGAATCGCCATCTCCAACTGGACCCGCACCGCCGTGTTCATCCTGCCCTCCTTTCAGTTGCGCCATGGGTCGTCGGTTAGGGCGACGCCCGGTACCACGGGATCGAGGGTCGACATCCACCCGCTAGCAAGTGCCGGCCGTCGCTAACCCGATGCGAGCCCTGTGCCAGAAATCGGGTCGACGGTCGGCGGAAACCTGATCGCCCCCGGCGAATCCAGGGCGACCTCGGTGAAATCATGGGCGGCGATGGTAAAATGAGATGCGGCGATGCTGACATCGCTTCCCGGAATGGTGAAAATCGATTGGGGCGTCGCAAGAATCGAGTGCGATGTCGTGCGAATCAGCGGATGGATCGCGTCTCGGCCGGGGGCGAGACGGCGAAATCACCGGATCGCTCGCGCGAGAAGCTGACAGCGTTCCTGCAAGCACTTACCACGTCGTATCAGCAGGGTGCGACGTCGTGCCAACCTCCGGACGGAGTGGTAGAGTCGCGATCCGTCCTCCTCGAATCCGGTGCGACGATGGTACGACGTCCGGACCGGAAGGTGTTGGCCTCGGCGATGACGGGGTGGGCCCCGGACCCGAAGGTCTGACCGACGGACGCGAACGTCGGGGTTGGGGCGGTGACAAAAGTGTTACGGGCAGGGCCGCGAAAGTCGCCCCCGACGGTCGATTGATCGCGCCGGGGTCATCCGCGAGATGTTCAGCCCTTCGGCTGGGGCGCGATCCGAAGGTACGGCTTCGGCGCGTGCCAACCGCCCGGGAACTTCTTCTTCGCGTCCTCGTCGGAAACCGACGGCGGAATGATGATGTCCTCGCCGGGCCGCCAATTCACCGGGGTGGCCACCGTGTGTTTGGCGGTGAGCTGGATCGAGTCGAGGGCCCGAAGCACCTCGTCGAAGTTACGGCCGGTGGTCATCGGATAGACCATCATCAGCTTGATCTTCTTGTCGGGCCCAATCAGGAACACCGTGCGCACGGTGGCGTTGTTGGCCGCGGTGCGCCCCTCACAGGTATCGCCGGCCTCGGCGGGGAGCATGTCGTAGAGCTTGGCGACCGCCAGGGTGGGGTCGCCGATCATCGGGTATTTCACCCGATGGCCCTGGGTCTCCGCGATGTCGTCGGCCCACTTGGCGTGATTGCCGACCGGGTCGACGCTCAGGCCGATGATCTTGCAATTGCGTCGCTGGAACTCGGGTTCGATCCCCGCCATGTAGCCAAGCTCGGTGGTGCACACCGGCGTGAAGTCCTTCGGGTGCGAGAACAGGACCGCCCACCCGTCGCCGATCCATTCGTGAAACCTGATCGACCCTTGGGTGGTGTCGGCGGTAAAGTCGGGGGCGGTGTCGTTGATGCGAATGGTCATGGTCGCTCCTCCGGTCGGGTCTTTCTAGACGCAGGCGTCGCTGGCGGATTCTCACCAGGATATACCATCCCTCCGGCGCCCCCGCCAGCGAGGTAGAGAATGGCGGAGCCCCAGGACCAAAAGCAAGGTTTTTTCCCAACCTGAACTCGCCGGGGGAGCTTCCTACCGTTGTGGGTATCCCGTCCCGCCTCCGTGAAACGGAGTCGCACCACGGGTGGTCTACGGCCCGGGGCTGGGGATCGATCAGCCGTTGAGTGTCACCCGGTACGACTATCGCGACAATCCCAATGGGGCGAACTCCCTGCCCTGGCCCCGGTTCAGCTGGCAGGTGTTCTGGAACTACCAGGGGGCGGCGGCCTACGGGGTGCTGACGACGGGGGCGGTGTTCAATCCGTTCCAATTGGGGGGTGGCCAGACGAGTTGTCCGC